>Ga0209070_100045_pt1 | contig 207482 bp, 169 predicted proteins | sample SynthPrep_5_END__FD_187205 | JGI IMG/M metagenome (GOLD analysis project Ga0209070, IMG submission 187205) | Synthetic microbial communities from Ohio, USA - SynthPrep_5_END_DS10_MetaG (SPAdes) (version 2) | ecosystem: Engineered > Bioreactor > Aerobic > Activated sludge | place: USA: Ohio... | reverse complement strand
ATCACTGTCGGATTACGGGCATACCGAGCCTAGGCGAGGTACCGAGTGTTGGGGCAAGAGCCTTTTGGTTACTTTTGGGCTCTTTTCAAAAGTGACCCGCCGTAAGGGCGGAACCAATACCCGCCGTTACCCAAAAAACGAATATGTACTCAATCATCCAATTTTTTTCCCATCCAATGGCTTTTTTCTCCCCGCCCAAGGTCCACATCCTCCAAGCACCCTTGAATCAGGAGATTCCCGCAATGACCACCCCCAAAGCCCTGTTGATCCTCCACGGCAAGCAAGCCCTCAACGAGGACGTCCGCACCGCCGTGCAGGCACGGCGCGAGCAGGGCGGCGAGTTGGCAGTGCGGGTCACCTGGGAAGGCGGCGACGCCCAGCGGCTGGTCAACGAAGCCCTGGCCGGCGGCTACACCCATATCATCGCCGGTGGCGGCGACGGCACCCTGCGCGATGTGGCCGAAGCCATGGCCCAGGCCAAGACCGACGCCAGCCTGGTGCTGATGCCCCTGGGCACCGCGAACGATTTCGCCAAGGCCGCTGGCGTGCCGCTGGAGCCCGCCCAGGCCCTGGCGCTGCTGGACGTGCCGCCAAGGGCGATCGACCTCGGTCAGGTCGGGGGGCAGATCTTCCTCAACATGGCGACAGGTGGTTTCGGCAGCCAAGTCACCGCCAACACTTCCGAGGACTTGAAGAAAGTCCTGGGCGGCGCCGCCTACTTGTTCACGGGGTTGACGCGGTTCAGCGAGTTAAAGGCCGCCTACGCCGAGCTGGATGGCCCGGATTTCCATTGGAAAGGCGAGTTGCTCGCCCTGGGCATCGGCAACGGTCGCCAGGCAGGCGGTGGGCATGAACTGTGCCCAGGCGCCATGGCCGATGACGGCCTGCTGGATGTCAGCATCTTGCCCGCCCCTCAGGAGGTGGTCGGCACCTTGCGTGAGTTGATGAGCAATGGCTGGGGCCTCGACACCATGTTTGTGCGGGCGCGCTTGCCATGGGTGAATATCAAGGTCGCGCAAGGTCTGTACATCAACTTGGACGGCGAACCTCTTGAGGGCGATGACCTGCACTTCGAAGCCCTGCCCAAGGCCCTGCGCGTGCACCTGCCGGTGGATTCGCCGTTAGTCGTCCAGGCTGATGATCTGCTCGCGCACCGCAAATAACACCAGGCCCGCCACGTCGAAAATTTGCAAACGCTTCATGATCTGCGAGCGGTGCGCTTCCACGGTCTTGATGCTCAGGCCCAGGCCGTGGGCGATTTCCCGGGTGGACTTGCCGCGCACAATCAACCGCAGAATCTCCAGCTGCCGCGCGGTAAGGTTATGGCTATGGCCGGCCGGGGTGGTGGGGCCCTGGCTGCGCACCAGCGCCTGGTTGATCACCGTGTGGGCAATCGCCGGGCTCAGGTAGCGCTCGTTGTTGCGCAGGGCCAGCAATGCGTGTTCCAGCTCGTTGGCGGTGGTGTCCTTGAGCAGGTAGCCGTGGGCGCCGGATTCCAGCGCGCACATGATCAGTTCCGGGTCGGTGTGCATCGACAGGATCAGCACGCGGCTCTTGGGGTAGGCGCGCTTGAGTTGCTGCAGGGCATCCAGCCCGCCGGTGTGCTTCATCGACAGGTCCAACAGCACGATATCGGGCAGCAGGGCGCTGAACTGCTCCAGCAACTGTATGCCATCGCTGGCCTCACCGACCACCGTGTAGCCGGGAATGTCTTGGACCAGCGCGCGTACGCCGGCCCGGATCAGAGCATGGTCATCCACCAGGAGTAATGTGCAGGTCACTCGATAACCTTAGGGGAACTGGCCCGTTCGAGGGCGCGGGGCGCCCAGGGGAAAAGCGCGTCGATCCGTGTCCCTTTGCCTGGCTGGCTCTTGACGGATAACGAACCGCCAAGCTGATCAATCCGCTCGGACATGCCGGCCATGCCTCGTTGGCCTTCCAGGCCCGGGTTGATGGCCGGCGAAAAACCCTGGCCGTCATCGCAGATACTCAGCGACAGGCCCTCGGGCAGGCGTTGCAGGCGTACCAGCAGATTGCGCGCCTGGGCGTGGCGTAGCATGTTGGTCACCGCTTCCTGGGTGATGCGAAAGGCCGCCACGGCCATTTCTTCGGGGATGCCGGTCAACCGCTGCTGGCATTCCAGGCTCCAGTGAATTGGGGTGTTTTCCAGGGTCTTGAGCAGGTGCGCGCGCAGGCTGGCTTCCAAACCCAGGCTGGCCAGCTGGCGAGGGTTGAGGATGGCGGAGACGTCACGCACCTTGGCCAGGGTTTCATTCAGGGTGTTGCACAGTACTGTGCATTGGCTTTGCAGGTCTTCGGGCAGGCGGCGCTTGAGCCATTCGCTTTGCAGCTTGGCGGCGGTGAGCAGTTGGCCAATATCGTCATGCAATTCGCGGCTGAGGCGGTGGCGTTCGTTTTCCTGCACTTGCAGCAGGCGATCGGCCAGTTCCTGGGGCTGGAACTTGATGGATTTACGCGAGTGCCACTGTTGCAGGCCGACCACCACCAGCGTGGCCAGGTTAAGTACCACCAGCAGCGGCAAGGCGGCGGAGAAACTGTAGGCCCACAGGCTCAGCAGCAGCGAGCCAAGGCACAGGGCGAGGATCAGACGGCGTGCATTGCTGCGGGACGCGGACCTTGCGATGAGTGTCTTGAGGTTGGCGTACATAGCGGATGGAGCCAATGAAGGTTCGCTGCGGGAAGTCCGGTCGCGGCGGCTGACAGGACTCTGTTTGGAATGCGTTATCGAATCGTTTTTATGCATGATGAAGTTGAGTCACTTCGAGTCGGGCATAGTACCACCACTGTTACCGTTGGTCGCCTAGTGCCGTGCCTGGCAAGGGGTATTAACTGCGCAGATGCTCCGGGCGGTATTCCCAGAGTTCATGGAGTGGGGGGGTTATATTATTTTTGTTTGGTTGTATCGTTATTGCGGTTAATGGCTAATTGATATCTTTGTCGGCTCAGTTCAACTCGGTTGGATTAACAGCTTATGTCGTTTTCAGACAACTTCAGGTTTAAATACGACCTGCGATCGACTCAGGACGCGTGATGCATGCGTTGCTGTGGTTTAACACTGAAATCCTTTTGTGGAATATGCAGCGTTACCGTAGCAATCAGCGTGGTCTGCTCCGCTTCATCCAGTGCCAACTGACCTGTCTTTACATCAATCAATTCCAACTGCCAGGCCAGCAACTTGAGGCACTCCTCCAGGGCGTCCAAGGCTTGATCATGCAATTGCAGGGGGCTTTCGGCATTGGCGATCAGGTACTGGATATGCCGTGAAAATTCGCTGATCGCTTGCAGGGCAAGGCAGTCGGCCTTTTCAGCGAGCTTGATCAAGCTGATCTTCATGCAGTCGATGGCGTCACTGTCGTTTCGAATCAAGTGCAGGTGGCTCAGGCACTCTTCCGACTTGACCAGCAGCTTTTCAGCTTCATGCAGGAATTCGGGAAGAGCAAGTTGCCACTCCTTACCGTCGTTCATCATGCAAGTCTCCACAACATAAGGTCGGGTGATGAGATGTCGCACCGGGTGAATGGCTTAAAAGTAGCGATCAAATATGACTGGAATCTGTAGGTTGCTTCCGAGTTTTTAGTAGGGCGTTTATTAGAGTGACGGCGACGGCTCTGCGCGGCCCTCGTAGGCGGGGTCAATTGCGCACCTTCAATTGCCGACATCTGGATGTCTGGAAGGGCCGTGGGCCGAGGGCTTGGGATGGCAAACAAAAGCCTGACTCCATTCATGCATTGAGAATGGCGTCACATTAATGGCTATTAGATATTGCGAATATCAGGTTGGGCCTGATTGTGCATAGGGGAATCCCTTACATAGCGGAACCTTGCATCGAATTGAATGTCGTGCAACGTCGCTGTACCGCTCTGTGGAGAGGCCAGCGCAGTAAACCATGATGTCAGTGTGACATCAATGAATTTACGTGGCATTTTACAAGGGTCAAGGTCTGGCGCTTGCCGCCGATAACAAGCCTTAAGTGAGCAGCACAATCCCTTTGCGCATCAGGAGCTTTTAATGGCTGGCATTCTCGACACGGTAGATCAACGCACGCAGCTGGTGGGTGAGAATCGCCTGGAGATCCTCATGTTCCGCCTGTTCGGGCGTCAGCTGTTCGCGATCAACGTGTTCAAGGTGCAGGAAGTCCTGCAACTGCCCAAGCTGACCTTGATGCCGCAGCGCCATCCTTTCGTCTGCGGCGTGGTCAACCTGCGGGGCCAGACTCTGCCGGTGATCGACCTGTCGCAGGCCATCGGCATGCGCCCGTTGGTGCCGGGCCCTAACAGCACCATTATCGTCACCGAGTACAACCGCTCGGTGCAGGCGTTCCTGGTGGGCGGTGTGGACCGCATCGTCAACATGAACTGGGAAGCTATCCTGCCGCCGCCGACCAGCGCCGGCCGCCAGCATTACCTCACGGCCATCAGCAAGGTCGACGACCAGTTGGTGGAAATCATCGACGTGGAAAAAGTCCTGGCCGAGATCGTGCCGTATAACGCCAAGGTCTCCCGTGAAAAACTCGAAGACCCGGTGCTGGAGCGCGCCCGTGGCCGTGAGGTGCTGCTGGTGGACGACTCCAATGTGGCCCTCTCGCAACTGCGCGACACCCTCGGCCAACTGGGCGTGAAGATGCACATCGCCAGTGACGGCCTCAAGGCGCTGAACATGCTCAAGGCCTGGGCCGACGCCGGCCATGTAATGACCGATAAGCTGCTGATGATCTTCACCGACGCCGAAATGCCCGAGATGGACGGTTACCGCCTCACCACCGAAATCCGCAACGACCCGCGCCTGCGTGGCCTGTATGTAGTGCTGCACACCTCGTTGTCCGGCAGCTTCAACGACTCGATGGTGAAGAAGGTCGGCTGTGACAACTTCCTGTCCAAATTCCAGCCCGACAAGCTGGTCGATGTGGTGCGTCAGCGTCTGATGCTGGACGAAGCGCCCGCTTGACCTTAGGGTGACGGCTTTGCCCCTCAGGAATGCAGGCCCATGCTTCGTCTCAGTGCGTTGTACCGTTACCCCTTGAAGTCCGGCAAGGCCGAAATCCTGCAGCAGGTCGGCCTGGATAAGCTCGGGGTGGACGGGGACCGACGCTGGATGCTGGTGGATGAAGCCAGCGGGCGTTTCCTCACGCAGCGTGCCGTGGCCAAGATGAGTCAGTTGTCGGCGCTGTGGAACAGCAGCGGCGGCCTCACATTGAGTTCTCCGGGCTACGCCGCGCTGGACGTGGCGCTGCCGGGTAGCGACGCCGAATTGCGGGGTGTGACGATCTGGCGTGACACTCTGCGCGTACCGGACGCGGGCGACGCGGCGGCCGCTTGGGTCAGCGACTTCATCGGCAAACCGACGCGCCTGGTGCAAATCCCCGTTGAACGCGCCCGCACCACCCAGGCCGGTTACGGCAAGGACGACGATCAGGTCGCGTTTGCCGACGGTTATCCGCTGCTGGTGATCGGCCAGGCGTCGCTGGACGATCTTTCCCAACGCATCGGCCGCCCCATGGACATGCTGCGCTTTCGTCCCAACCTCGTCATCGAGGGCAGCGCAGCCTTCGCCGAAGACGGCTGGAAACGCCTGCGCATCGGCGACGTGGAGTTCCGTGCGGTCAAGCCGTGCTCGCGCTGCATCCTCACCACCATCGACCCGCAAACCGGCGAGCGCAGCGCCGACCGCGAACCCTTCGCCACGCTGGAGGCTTACCGCAAGACCGAAGACGGTGCGATTTTCGGCCAGAACCTGGTCAACGATGGCATTGGGCGGTTGGAAGTCGGGATGCCGGTGACGATCCTGGAGTAGTTTTCCTCACGCATAAAAAATGCCCGTCGCTTGTGAGACGGGCATTTTTTTGCTTCCGGGAAAGCCTTAGCCGCGGTATTCGCACAGGTAAGCAGTGTCCACGGCGACTTTCAGCTGGAACTTGCTGTTGGCCGGCACGTTGAACTGGCTGCCAGCGGCGAAGGTTTCCCACTCGCTGGCATCCGGCAGTTTGACGGTCAGCGCGCCGGACACCACGTGCATGATTTCACGTTGGGCGGTGCCGAATTCGTATTCGCCGGGGGCCATGACGCCGATGGTCGCCGGACCTTCTGCGGTGCCGAAAGCGATCGACTTGACGGTGCCGTCGAAGTACTCGTTGACTTTAAACATGGGCGATTCCTCGGAAAAGGGTCTGGAAAGGTCGGCCAGTATGCCCAAGGGCAGAGGAGCTGCCTAGACCGGCAAAATCAGCGGCAGCAGGCGCGCCGTATTGCGTGCATCCTCCAGCGCCCGATGTTGCTGGCCATGAAACTGCATCCCCGCCAATTGCAAGGCGCCATTGAGCCCCAGGGGCTTGTCCAGGCGGCGGGCCTTGGCGAAGCGTTGCTTGAGGTTCACATGGGGTGTGGTGGCGAGTGCACTGGCCAGGCCATGGCGTTGCCATTCCAGTTCCAGTTGCTTGCGATCGTAATCGCCCCAGCTGGCCCAGCCTTCCAGGCGCGGCTGATGCTGGCCCAGCCAGCGCTCGAACAGCGGCCACACCTCGGTAATCGGCGCCGCGCTATCGATATTGGCCTGGGTGATGTGGGTCAGTTGACGGCAAAAGGGCGTCAGCAATGGCCGGCGCAGCGGCCGCACAAAGCGCTGGAAGTGGTCCAGCTCGCGGCCCTGGCGGTTGACCAGGCTCGCGCCGATCTCGATGACTTCCATCTCCGTCACGGGCCAGCCGCCTTCATCCGTTGTGGCTTCAAGGTCAATAATCAGCCAATGAGGCATCGTGCAGGTTCCCGTACTCTTCCCTTTCTGTTGGGGATAGAGCGTAGCCCGGCCCTGTAGTTCCGCCTAGGGGCTAGACGATCTCCAGCAGAACCTGACGATTGCGCACCTGATCACCGGCAATCACTTGCACGCCCTTGATCACACCGTCGATACCGGCCGTCAGCGGATGCTCCATTTTCATGGCTTCGAGTACCAGCAGCAATTGGCCTTTGGTCACGCTGTCGCCGACGCTGACCCGCACATCGACGATTGCACCGTCCATCGGCGCCTTGACCGTGCCGCTGCTGGCGTCGGCCTGGCGGCTGGCGACTTGCTGGGTGCGGTTGATCACCTTGAGGCCGGGCAGCCACAACTGATTGGCGTCGAGGTGATAGGCCATGCGGCGCCGGATGCCGTTGAATACCAGGGTGACGTGGCGACCGTCGGTAGTGAGTTGCAGTGGCTCAGCACTGACGGTATGGATGTTCCCGTTGACCTCCAGGCGATAGGTGCAAGGCGCGCTGGCGTTGTTGCGCCATCCCGCCAGGCCTTGGGGGTGCAGGTTGGCACTGTGCTGGTAAAACAGCGCGGCGGCCAGGGCCAGCTGTTCTGTTGATGGCTTCAGGGGCGGGATTTCGCGGAAGTGCTCAGCGATAAACCCGGTACTGAAATCGCCGCCGACAAAGTCCGGATGCTTGAGCAAATCCACCAGCAGCAGCTGGTTGGTCGCGACCCCCAGCAGCACCGTGTCTTCCACTGCCCGGAGCAATTTGCGTCGCGCCTCTTCGCGGGTGGCGCCATGGGCGATGATCTTGCCCAGCATCGGGTCGTAGAACGGGCTGATGCGTTGGCCTTCCATAACGCCATGGTCGATACGCACGCCAGTGGCTGGGTCCCAGCGCAACACATCGCCGGTTTGCGGCAGGAAGCCTTGGGTCGGGTCTTCCGCGTACAAGCGCACTTCCATGGCGTGGCCGCTGAGGGTGACGTCGGCCTGCGTCAACGGCAGCGGTTGGCCGGCGGCGATCTGCAGTTGCCAGTCCACCAGGTCGAGGCCGGTGATCAGTTCGGTCACCGGGTGTTCCACTTGCAGGCGCGTGTTCATTTCCAGGAAGTAGAACCGACCGTGGCGGTCGAGCAGGAACTCCACGGTGCCGGCGCCGACGTAGTTCACCGCACGTCCGGCCTTCAAAGCAGCTTCGCCCATGGCTTGGCGCAGCTCGGGCGTCATGACAGGGCAGGGGGCTTCTTCGATGACTTTCTGGTGGCGGCGCTGGATCGAGCAGTCGCGCTCACCGAGGTAAATGAGGTGGCCGTGGCTGTCGCCGAACAGCTGGATTTCGACGTGGCGCGGGTCGATCAGGGCGTGTTCGAGGATCAGTTCGTCGCTGCCGAAGGCGTTTTTGGCTTCCGAGCGGGCGGTGTGCAGGTTGTCCAGCAGGTCTTTCGATTGGTGTACGAGGCGCATGCCGCGACCGCCGCCGCCGGCGCTGGCCTTGATCATCAGGGGGTAGCCGATGCGGTCGGCTTCCTGTTGCAGGGTGGTGTCGTCCTGGGCGCTGCCTTGGTAGCCGGCGATGCAGGGGACGCCGGCTTCGAGCATGGCGAGTTTGGACAGTCGTTTGCTGCCCATCAGTTCGATGGCTTCAACGCTGGGGCCGATGAAGGTGAGGCCGGCGTGTTGGCAGGCGCGGGCGAAGTCGGGGTTTTCGGAGAGGAAGCCGTAGCCGGGGTGGATGGCGTCGGCGCCTGTTCGTTTGGCGGCGTTGAGGATGGCTTCGATGTTGAGGTATGACTGGTGGACGGGGGCAGGGCCGATGTGGACGGCTTCGTCGGCCATTTGCACATGCAGGGCCTGAGCGTCGGCGTCGCTGTAGATGGCCACAGTGCGATAGCCCAAGGCCTGGGCGGTGCGTTGGATGCGGCAGGCGATTTCGCCGCGGTTGGCGATCAGGATTTTTGTTAGCTGCGGCATTGCTGCGGTCCTCGGGTACATATCCATTTCTGCGGTAACGGCTGCTGGCGGTTCCGCTCTTACAGCGGGTTACCCACGGATTCAAGCCTGCGTTCGGCCAGCGTGTTTGACGGGGCGCCCAAGATCAAAATCAAAAGCGCGGCGGCCTTAGAGCCGACCGGTTTGTACGTGCCGTACTCGGTCCAAATGTGGGAGCGGGCTTGCCCGCGAAGGCGTCATCTGCACCACTTCGGTTTCCGCTTCTGCACAAACGCCTGCGTCCCCTCAATCCCTTCCTCACTCCTCACGGCCTCGGCAAACCACTGCGCTCCTCGATCCAGTACTGCCTCAAGCGGTTCATCCACACTCGCGAGCAGCAGCGCTTTGGTCCGTGCATTGGCGCCTGGCGCACACTTCAGTACCTGGCTCAACACTGCATCCAATCGTTCTGCCAGCGCCTGCGGATCGCGCTCGGTAAAGTGCACGACCCCCAGTCGCTCGGCCTCTACGCCATCAAAGCGCGCGGCGGTCAGTGCCAAGCGGCGTGCCTGGGTCAGGCCAATTCGCTTGACCACAAACGGGGCAATCTGCGCCGGCAACAAGCCCAGGCTGGTTTCCGGCAGGCCGAATTGCGCTTGGTGATCGGCGATGGCGATATCGCTCACGCACGCCAGGCCAAAACCGCCGCCCAGCACCGCGCCTTGCAGCACCACGATCACCACTTGCGGCACGGCTTCCACTGCCTGCAGCAAGGTGCCAAACGCCCGGTTCAGCGCCTGGAGTTGATTGCCCGCCGTGACCAGGTCTTTCACGTCCGCCCCGGCGCAAAAGTGCCCGCCCGCGCCGCTGATCACCACGGCCCGCGTCTGGCTGTCCAGCTGCGCCAGCACGCTGCGCAGTTCATTGACCATTTCCAGGCTCATCGCATTGCGGCATTCCGGGCGGTTTAGGGTGATGTGCAGCACACCGTTGTGCGGTTCGAGCAGCAGGGTGTTCATGATTTTTTCCCCGGCAAGGTGCCCATCAGTTTGCAGATGATGCCCAGCATGATTTCGTCGGCGCCGCCGCCGATCGACACCAGGCGCACATCGCGATAGGCGCGGGCCACGGGGTTGTCCCACATGAAGCCCATGCCGCCCCAGTATTGCAGGCAACTGTCGCTGACTTCGCGGCCCAGGCGCCCGGCCTTGAGCTTGGCCATGGAGGCCAGGCGGGTCACGTCCTGGCCTTTGATGTATTGCTCGGTGGCCTGGTAGACCAACGCGCGCAGGCATTCGATTTCGGTGGCGAGTTCGGCCAGGCGAAAGTGGATCACCTGGTTGTCGATCAGCGCCTTGCCGAAGGTCTGGCGCTCTTTGCAGTATTCGATGGTGCTGTCGATACAGTGCTCCAGGCCCTTGATCATGTTGGCCGCGCCAAACAGGCGTTCTTCTTGGAATTGCAGCATCTGCATCATGAACCCCGCGCCTTCGTGGCCGATGCGGTTACGTTGGGGCACGCGCACGCCGTCGAAGAACACCTGGGCAGTCTCGGAGCTGTGCATGCCGAGCTTTTCCAGGGGCGGGCTGACGCTGATGCCGGGGGCGTTCATCGGCACCATGATCAGCGATTTGTTGATGTGCGGTTTGTCGTCGGAGGTGTTGGCCAGCAGGCAGATGAAGTCGGCGCTGGGCGAGTTGGTGATCCACATTTTGCTGCCGTTGATCACGTAGTCGTCACCGTCTTTGCGCGCGTGGGTCTTGAGCCCGGCCACGTCGGAGCCGGCGCCGGTTTCCGAGACGCCAATGCAGCCGACCTGCTCGCCGCTGATCGCCGGGCGCAGGAATTCGTCGCGCAGTTCATCGCTGCCGAAGCGGGCGAGGGCGGGGGTGCACATGTCGGTCTGCACGCCGATGGACATGGGGATGCCGCCACAGCGGATGGTGCCGAACTCTTCGGCGGCGACGATGGAGTAGCTGTAGTCCAGGCCCATTCCACCGAATTGCTCCGGCTTGGAAATGCCCAGCAGGCCGAGGTCGCCGGCCTTGCGGAAGATCTCGTGGATGGGAAAGCGCCCGGCCTTTTCCCATTCGTCCACATGGGGGTTGATCTCGCGGTCGACGAAGGCGCGGACGGTGCGGCGCAATTCCTGGTGTTCCTGGGTAAAGATCATTTTTATTGTTCTCCTTATCGCGACGCGGAGCGTCTCGGGCGAAATTTAGAGGCGTGCTACACCGAAGGTATTGGCTTGCAACTCACGCACCTCGGCCTCATGGCAGATATCCAGCAGAAAGCCCAGCAAGGTTCGCGTATCCCGTGGATCAATCAGTCCGTCATCCCATAGGTTCGCGCTGCCGTAGAGCGCAGTGGACTGGCTGTCGAGCTTCTGCGCGGTGACCTGTTCCAGCATGTCCAGCACCTTGGGGTCCGGCACCAGGCCCTCTTTCAATTGCTTGGCCTCGGTGACAATGCGCAGCACCTTGCCCGCCTGCGCGCCGCCCATCACCGCCGTGCGGCTGTTGGGCCAGGCGAAAATGAAGCGCGGGTCGAGCCCACGGCCGCACATCGCATAGTTGCCGGCGCCATAAGAACCGCCCACCACTATCGTCAGTTTAGGCACCTGTGCATTGGCCACAGCCTGGATCATCTTCGCGCCGTGCTTGATCACCCCTTGCTGCTCCGACTCGGTGCCGACCATGAAACCGGTGGTGTTGTGCAGGAACAGCAACGGCGTGCGGCTCTGGTCGCACAGCTGGATAAATTGCGCGGCCTTGCTCGCGCCCTTGGGTGTGATCGGGCCGTTGTTGCCGATCACACCGACGGCGCGGCCCTGGATGTGCAGGTGGCCGCAGACGGTGTGAGCATCGAACTCGACTTTGAATTCGAGGAAGTGCGAGCCGTCGGCCAGGCGCGCGAGGATTTCGCGGACGTCGTAGGGTTTTTTCGGGTCGTCGGGGATCAGGCCCAGCAGTTCTTCAATGGGGTACAGCGGTTCCTTATAGGGACGTTTGGGCACTGCGGGCAGGCGATCATTCCAGGGCAACAGGCCGACGATCTCCCGTGCGATCCGCACGCCATCAGCGTCGTTTTCCGCCAGGTATTCGGCGGTGCCGGCGATTTGCGCGTGCATCTCGGCGCCCCCGAGTTCTTCATCCGTCGCTACTTCACCCGTTGCGGCTTTGAGCAGCGGCGGTCCGGCGAGGAACAGCTTGGCCCGCCCGCGCACAACCACCACGTAATCCGACAGCCCAGGCTGATAGGCGCCGCCGGCCGTGGCCGAGCCGTGTACCACAGTGATCTGCGGCAAGCCCATGGCCGACATGCGTGCCTGGTTGGCAAAGCTGCGCGCGCCCTCCACGAAAATCTCTGCGGCGTAGTTGAGGTTGGCGCCGCCGCTTTCGGCCAGGGTCACCACCGGCAGTTTGTTCTCCATGGCGATCTGTTGCAGGCGCAGGGACTTCTTCAGGCCGGTGGGGGAAATGGTGCCGCCCTTGATCGCGCTGTTATTGGCCACCACCAGCATGCGCACGCCGCTGACGTAGCCGATGCCGGCGATCAACCCACCGCCGGCGGCGCTGCCGTCCTTGTCATCGTGCAGCTTGTAGCCGGCCAGGCTGGCCAGTTCCAGGAACGGCGCGCCGGGGTCCAGCAGCAGGTTGAGGCGCTCGCGGGGCAGTAGTTGGCCGCGTTTGTCGAACTTGGGCTTGGCTTCCTGAGCCTTGGCGAGCAGGTTGGATTCCAACTGATGAAGTTGGGCGATGGTCGCGAGCATGGCCGCGCGGTTTTGCGCGAACTGGGCGCTGTGGGCGTCGATCAGGGATTCAATCACCGGCATGGTTTATTTCTCCGCCTTGAGCACATCCGGCAGGTAGGCACGATGAAAGCCATTGAAGGGCTCGTTCGGTGCCTGCGCCTTGTGCAACGGCCAGGCGCGGCTGCCCAGGCTGGCCGCGCCGTCGATGCGCAAGGTGCTGCCGCTGATAAACGCGGCGGCGGGGCTGAGCAGGAACACGATGGCCGCGCTGACTTCCGATTCGGTGCCGATACGCTTGAGCGGCACGTGTTCGCGCAACGTCGGGATCACCGCCTTGAACGCGCCTTCATAGGTGTCCATGCCGCTGGAGGCGATCCAGCCCGGCGCAACGGCGTTGACCCTTACCCCGGCGTAGCCCCATTCGAAGGCGGCGGTCTTGGTGAAGTTGTCCATGCCGGCGCGCGCGGCACCCGAGTGACCCATGCCGGGCATGCCACCCCACATGTCCGCGAGCATGTTGACGATGGCGCCGCCGTGTTTGCTCATGGATTGGTTGAACACTTCGCGGGCCATCAGGAAGCCGCCGACGAGGTTGGTGCGGACTACGGTTTCAAAGCCTTTCTGGTTGATTGAAGCCAGCGGTGACGGGTATTGCCCTCCGGCGTTGTTAACCAGGCCGTGGATCGGGCCGTACTGTTGAATGAGGTGGCTGACCAGTGTGGTGACGCTGATTTCGTCGCGAATATCGCAAGCGCCCCACTGCGCAACGCCGCCATCTTCGGCAATTTCCGCCGCGACCCTCTCCAACTTTTCCGGCTTGCGCCCCACCAGGATCACCTGGGCACCCAGGGCCGCCAGTTCATGGGCGGTACAGCGGCCAATGCCACTGCCGCCGCCGGTAACAATCACGGTGTGACCCTGGAACAGGTCGGCTTTGAAGATCGAGTCGAAGGCCACGGCAACGCTCCTGTTATTTGAGAAAATCTGCGATCTGTTGCGGCACGGCGATAGGGATTTCCAGCAGTTGCTGGGCGAAGGCCTTGCCCTGCGGGTCGATGCGCAGGCTGGCGATACCGCCGCCGCCCAGGGCGTTTTCCAGCAGGAAGTTGAGGCTGTGGCTGCCGGGCAAATACCAGCGCTCGACGCGACCGTGCACGGGGTCCAACACGTGGCCCATCCAGTCGACGATCACTTCCGGGGTCAGCGCTTCGGCGATCCACGGCAAGTACTCGGGATCGCGGGCGATCACGCCGATATTGCTGTGGTTGCCCTTGTCGCCGGAGCGCGCCACGGCCAGTTTCACCAGCGGTACGCTGGCGTCGGCGCGGCCTTGTGGCTTGGGTGGGTCAATCGGTGCTTCGGGCAGGGCGGGGGCGTCGGCAACCGGCAGGGTGCAGGCGTGGCGTTCCCCTTGAAAGTCGATCAGCAGCTCGCAGGCGGATTTATCGATCAGAAATGAAAACAGCCGGATCAACGGGTACACGGTCGGTCGTCCGCCGACGATGCCGGTCAGGCCCGGCGCCATGCCAGTGGCGGCTTGGGCAATCTCACGGGCGAACAGCACCAGCGCCTGTTTATTCGGGTGACGCACCGCCAGTTTCACCACCACTTCACGGCAGTCCTGGCGCCTTGCGTGAGTGCCATAGGTCGCTTCACTGCCGAGCAGTTCGATATTCACCTCGGTGTACGGCGCCCAGCCGCGTTGGCTGAACAGCTCCGAGGTCTTGTCGATGATTGCCTGGCTGACCCGCTCGGCCTTGGCCACCGCCTCGATTCCGGCGATCAGGCAACTGGCGGTGCAGCGGAAACCGTCCGGGTAGGTCGCGCTGACCTTGTACTGATCAGTGGGCGGCAACCCCTTGGCGCCGTGCAGGCGCACGCAGTTTTTGCCCTGCTGCTGCAATTTGACCTGGCTGAAGTCGCAGATCACATCCGGCAGCAGATAGGCGCGCGGGTCGCCGATTTCATATAGCAACTGTTCGGCGACGCTGAGTTCGCTGATCAACCCACCGGTGCCGTCGACCTTACTGACGGTGAATTGGCCGTCGGCGCTGACTTCAACGATGGGAAAACCGATGTGTGCGTAGTCCGGCACGTCGCGCCAATCGGTGAAATTACCGCCGGTGCACTGCGCGCCGCATTCGATGATATGCCCGGCCAATGCGGCCTGGGCGAGGCGGTCGTAGTCCTGCCAGGACCAGTCGAACTCATGCACCAGCGCCGCGCTGACCACGGCGCTGTCGACCCCGCGGCCGGTGATGACGACATCCGCGCCCAGAGCCAGTGCTTGGGTGATGCCCGGTGCGCCGAGGTAAGCATTGGCGGACACGCACACGGGCGGCAAGGGTGTGCCGTTGAACATGTCCGTAATGCCGTGCAGTGGCTTGAGCTGGGGAAGCAGGTCATCGCCCAACAGCACGGCGATTTTGAGTTCGACACCGGCTTTGTCGCACGCCGCTTGCAGGGCGGCGGCACAGGCTTGTGGATGGATGCCGCCAGCATTGCTGATCACGCGAATGCCCTGGCGTTGGATATCCGCCAGCAACGGCGTGAGCACGTCGACAAAATCCGTGGCGTAGCCCGCTTGGGGATCCTTCATGCGCGCGCCAGCGAGGATCGACATCGTGACTTCCGCCAAGTAGTCGAACACCAGGTAATCCAGCGTGCCGCCGTTCACTAGCTGGGCGGCGGCGGTGCAGGTGTCGCCCCAGAAGGCGCTGGCACAGCCGATACGAACCGTCTTGCTCATGAGAAATCCTTCCTCGAATGGCTGTGGGTGAGACTACCAAGCAAGCGCTTGGTTTGTAAACTCCAGTCACAAGTTTTAGCCAAGCGCTTGCTTGGGTGGCCGCCACGGCCTAAATTGCCGGCCAAGACGTCCGTGGAAGTAGAGGAGAGAGGCATGGATGAGCATAAAGCCCAGCGGGTGATGCGCACCATGGTCGACGGCGGCCAATTGACCGACCCCGACAGCGCCCGGGGCAAGCTGCTGCAGACGGCGGCCCACTTGTTTCGCAACAAAGGCTTCGAGCGCACGACCGTGCGTGACCTGGCCAGTGCTGTGGGCATTCAGTCCGGCAGTATCTTTCACCACTTCAAGAGCAAGGACGAGATCCTGCGTGCAGTGATGGAAGAAACCATCCACTACAACACCGCGATGATGCGCGCGTCCCTTGAGGAAACCACCAACGTACGCGAGCGGGTGCTGGCGCTGATCCGCTGCGAATTGCAGTCGATCATGGGCGGCAGCGGCGAGGCGATGGCGGTGCTGGTGTACGAATGGCGCTCGTTGTCGGCCGACGGCCAGGCCCAGGTGCTGGCCCTGCGTGACGTGTATGAGGCGCTGTGGCTGCAGGTGCTGGGCGAGGCCAAGGACGCCGGTTACATCAAGGGCGATGTATTTATCACCCGACGTTTTCTGACCGGGGCGTTGTCGTGGACGACCACCTGGTTCCGCGCAGAAGGCAGCATGACCCTCGAACAGTTGGCTGAAGAAGCCCTGCTGATGGTTTTGAAGACCGATTGAAGTGCAAGCTATTAATTTGCCGGTAGAAAGTTGTCTCGCCAGACAAAAACGCCTAGCTTATTGCCATTAGTGTTTTTGAACGGTGTGTGCCTTGATGTTTTCGCCATGGCGGCTGGCTGCAGGACTTACCTTTTGGGCACTGGGCACCGCGTGGTGGATGCCAGCCTCGGCTGCGCAGTTGGTGCGCATCGGTGCGGCGCACTTTCCACCCTACACCGTGCGCCCGGAGCAGGGCGCAGACACCGGGTTGCTGCCACAACTGGTCGAGGCCCTGAACGCCTCGCAGACCGACTACCAATTTGTGTTGGTGCCCACCTCTATCCCTCGACGCTTCCGCGATTTCGAGCAGGGCCGAGTCGATATGGCGATCTTCGAAAACCCCGCCTGGGGCTGGCAGAAGATTTCCCACACGACAGTCGACATGGGCCTGGAAGACGCCGAAATCTTCGTCGCCCAGCGTGAGCCCGGCCGTGATCAGGCTTACTTCGCTGACTTGAACGGCAAACGCCTGGCGGTATTCAGCGGTTATCACTACGCCTTCGCCAACTTCAACCCCGACCCCAAGTACATGGCCGAGCACTTCAATGCCACGTTGACCTACTCCCATGACAGCAACCTGTTGATGGTCGCGCGCGGGCGTGCCGACATCGCCCTGGTGACGCGTTCGTACTTGAGTGACTTCATGGTGCGCAACGCGGATATGGCCGGGCAGTTCCTGGTGTCGGAACGCATTGACCAGGTCTATCACCACTTCGCCTTGTTGCGCCCGAAAGCGCCGATTACGGGGGAAGCGTTTGCCGCGCTGCTCAAGCGTTTGCGCGATGATGGCGAGATGCTGAAGATTTTCGAGCCGTATCGTATCGATGTGACAGCGGTGCCCTGAGTGTGGGAGCGGGCTTGCTCCCACATTTCCTACAGCGGTCTGTCAAACCCGCCGCGCAAACGTATCGCTATGGCTCCCCGACACCTTGCGGCAGTGCACCAGCGCATCCCGGATCATGAAGTTCACCAGGGTCGGCGACACGCCGAGTTCCTTGGCGATGTCCTTTTGCGGCACGCCGTGCAAACGGTACATCTCGAACGCGTAGCGCGTGCGTTGCGGCAGCTCCGTCAGGGCGTCGGCGATGTTTTCCAGGGTGTTGAAGTTGATGTGCGAGGTTTCCGGTGAAGCGCCGTGAATAACCACATTCAAGCCTTCCTCTTCCGTCCCGGAGTATTTGAGCTCCAGGGCCTGCTTGCGGTAGTGATCGATGGCCAGGTTGCGCACGATCTGGAACAGATAACTCAATTGAGCCTTGAACGATGACGTGATCGTCGGTGCCGACTGCAGCCGGAAGTAGGCGTCCTGCACTACGTCTTCGGCACGGGAGCGGCAGCCGGTAATGCGTGCCGCGATCTTCACCAGAATCAGCCGATTATCGACGAATGCCTGGAGAAGCGGTGAGTCGCACCTGCCTGTGGATACTTGTTCCGTCATGGAAATCACCTTGTCGCAAAAGAGGTTAGGGGAGGGCGTCCTTGCTGAGGCCTCCTACACATCGGGCAACAAATTATGCTGAATGATAATGATTGTCAAATGAGAAGGCGAACTAATCTTATGCTTTCTTGTTAGGTGTGAACCACGTCTCTCTCGTACCCGGCGACTAATTATTTGCCGGTGCCGTCCGTTCTTCTGGGTGACAGGTCCGTTAGCAATACGGCCAAGGATCAGCACCCGCAGGAGGGCGAAATGGGTTTCTATCGTGCATACAGCGTGTTTCAGTTTGGAGTCGTCACTCGATGAGTACGCCGACCCGACTGCGCCTGTTCTGCCTGCCCTATTCGGGCGCCAGCGCCATGGTTTACGCGCGCTGGCGCCGGGCCTTGCCTGAATGGTTGCAGGTGTGTCCGCTGGAATTGCCAGGGCGTGGCGTGCGCATGGACGAGCCCTTGCAGCGCGATATCAAGTCCTTGGCGGCCCAGCTCGCGGACGAAATCAGCCACGACTTGAGCGGCCCCTACGCCTTGTTCGGTCACAGCCTCGGCGGCCTGCTCGCCTTCGAATTGGCGCATGCGTTGCGTGCGCGCAACGTGCCGCCGCCGCTGGCCCTGTTCGCTTCCGGAACGGCCGGGCCGGCGCGTCGCGACGTCAGCGAGTACGCCATCGAAAAGACCGATGAACAACTGATCGCCCGTCTGCGCGAACTGCAGGGCACCGCTGAAGAGGCCTTGGCCAACCCCGAGTTGATGCAGTTGATGCTGCCGATCCTGCGCGCCGATTTCCTGTTGTGCGGCAGCTTCACCTACGGCGAGCGCGCACCGCTGGGCATGCCGATCCACGTGTTCGGCGGCAAGCAGGACAGCGTGCGCGCCGACCAGTTGCTCGACTGGCAGCTCGACGCCGCCAGCGGCTTTTCTCTGGACATGTTCGACGGCCACCACTTCTTCCTCATGCAACACGAAAGCGCCGTGCTGCGCTGCATGCGGCGCTACGCCGACGAACACCTGGCCCGCTGGCGCAATGGCGCGGCACGGTCACTCGCCGTCGGCTGAACAAGCCCCCCGAATTCTTGAATTTCCCGTAAGCCGATTTCAGGCAGGAACCCCATGATGGACGCCTTCGAACTTCCCCGCACCCTGGTCCAGTCCCTTCAACGTCGCGCCGCGCAGACCCCGGACCAGGTCGCCCTGCGCTTCCTCGCCGAATCCGCCGAGCACAGCGTTGTGCTCAGTTACCGTGACCTGGACCAGCGCGCCCGCACCATCGCCGCCGCCTTGCAAGCCAATGCGGACCAGGGTGACCGTGCCGTGCTGTTGTTTCCCAGCGGCCCGGATTACGTTGCGGCGTTCTTTGGTTGCCTCTACGCGGGTGTGATTGCAGTGCCGGCCTATCCACCGGAGTCCACCCGTCGTCACCATCAGGAGCGCCTGCTGTCGATCATCAGCGATGCCGAGCCGCGCCTGTTGCTGACCATCGCCAGCCTCGCCGATGGCTTGTCGCAGATCGAAAACGCGCCGCCGGTATTGAGCGTCGATAGCCTGGAAAGCCTCGGCCATTGGGTCGCCCCTGACCTGCATCCGGACGACATCGCGTTCCTGCAATACACCTCTGGCTCCACCGCGCTTCCCAAGGGCGTACAAGTCAGCCACGGCAACCTGGTCGCCAACGAAGTGTTGATCCGTCGCGGTTTTGGCATCGACCTGAACCCGGATGACGTGATCGTCAGCTGGCTGCCGCTGTATCACGACATGGGCCTGATCGGCGGCCTGCTGCAACCGATCTTCAGTGGCGTGCCCTGCGTGCTGATGTCGCCAGCTTACTTCCTTGGTCGCCCCTTGCGCTGGCTGGAAGCGATCAGCGAATACGGCGGCACCATCAGCGGCGGTCCGGATTTCGCCTATCGCCTGTGCAGCGAACGGGTCAGCGAGACGGCCCTGGAACGCTTGGATCTGAGCCAATGGCGCGTGGCCTATTCCGGTTCTGAACCGATCCGCCTCGACACCCTGGAACGCTTCGCCGAGAAGTTCGCTACCTGTGGTTTTACCCCGAACAATTTCTTTGCCTCCTACGGCCTGGCCGAGGCGACCCTGTTTGTCGCTGGCGGCAGCCGTGGCCATGGCATCCCGGCGCTGCGTGTTGACGAGCAGGCCCTGGCCGCCAACCGCGCCAAACCGGGGCAGGGCAGTGCGATCATGAGCTGCGGCACCAGCCAGCCGGAACACGCGGTGCTGATCGCGGACCCCCACACCCTCACCGAGCTGGGCGACAACAGCGTCGGCGAACTCTGGGCCACCGGCCCGAGCATCGCCCACGGCTACTGGCGCAACCCCGAAGCCACCGCCAAGACCTTCGTAGAGCACGCTGGTCGTACCTGGCTGCGCACGGGCGACCTGGGCTTCATCCGTGACGGCGAGGTGTATATCACCGGACGCCTCAAGGATTTACTGATCGTACGCGGCCACAACCTGTATCCCCAGGACATCGAGCAGACCATCGAGCGCGAAGTGGAAGTGGTGCGCAAAGGCCGGGTTGCGGCATTTGCGGTAAATGAACAGGGTCTGGAAGGTATCGGCATTGCCGCCGAAATCAGCCGCAGCGTGCAGAAAATCCTACCGCCTGAAGCGCTGATCAAGGCGATCCGACAGGCCGTCGCCGAGGCGTATCAAGAGGCGCCAAGCGTGGTGGTGCTGCTCAACCCCGGCGCCTTGCCGAAGACCTCCAGCGGCAAAGTGCAGCGCGCAGCCTGTGCGCTTCGTCACAAGGACGGCAGCCTCGACAGCTATGCCCAGTTCCCCGACCTGCAAGCGCAGGTGAGCGATGGGGCGTTGGAATCCGAGTTGCACAACCAGATTGCGGCGATCTGGTGTGAGCAACTGAACATCGCAAGCGTTGCCGCCGATGATCATTTCTTCCTGCTCGGCGGCAACTCCATCACCGCCACCCAGGTGGTCGCACGCCTGCGCGAAACCCTCGGCCTGGAACTGAACCTGCGCATGCTGTTCGAAGCGCCGACCCTGGAAGGCTTCGCGGCCAACGTTGCGCAGTTGCAGCAAGACGGTGGCGTCGCCCAAGGCGCGATTCACAGCTTGCCGCGTCAAGAGGAATTGCCCCAATCCTTGGCGCAGAACCGCCTGTGGATCACCTGGCAACTGGACCCCCGCAGCAGCGCCTACACCATCCCCGGCGCGCTGCGCCTGCGCGGCGAGTTGGATGAAGACGCCGTGCGCGCCAGCTTCCAGCAATTGATCCAGCGCCACGAAGCCCTGCGTACGCGCTTCTATGAGCACGACGGCCAGGCTTTCCAGCGTGTCGATGCCAAAGCGGATTTCGAACTGCAAGTCATCGATCTCAGCGACCTGCCCGTTGCCGAGCGCGAAGCCCGTGCGCAACAGATCCGCGAAGACGAAGCGCGCACCCAGTTCGACCTGGAAAAAGGCCCGCTGCTGTGGGTGACCCTGGTGCGCCTCGACGATGAAGATCACCAACTGCTGGTGACGCTGCACCACATCATCGCCGACGGCTGGTCGCTCAATATTTTGATCGACGAATTCTCGCGCCTCTATGCCGCCGCAGCCCAAGGCCAAACCCTGGAACTGCCGCCCCTGGCCCTGCAATACGCCGACTACGGCAGTTGGCAGCGCCAATGGCTGGCCGAAGGTGAAGGCCTGCGTCAGCTGGCGTACTGGAAAGCGCAGTTGGGTGAGGAGCATCCCCCCCTCAGCCTGGCGACCGACCACCCGCGCTCGGCACACCACTGTCACACTGCCTCACGTCACACCGTGCGGCTTGGCGCGAGCCTCAGCGACGCGATTCGCCAGACAGCCCAGGCCAACGAGTCCACCCCATTCATGCTGCTGTTGGCGGCATTCCAAAGCCTGCTGCATCGCTACAGCGGCCAGCGCGACATTCGCATCGGCGTGCCCAACGCCAATCGCCCGCGCCAGGAAACCCAAGGCCTGGTCGGCTTCTTCATCAACACCCTCGTGTTGCGTGCCGAGCTGGATGGACGCCTGCCGTTCAACGAGCTATTAGCCGCGACACGCCAGGCGGCGCTGGGTGCCCAAGCCCATCAGGACCTGCCGTTCGAACAACTGCTGGAAGCCTTCCCGCAGGCCCGCGAGCAGGGCCTGTTCCAGGTCATGTTCAACCATCAGCAACGCGACCTCAGCGCCTTGCGCCGCCTGCCGGGCATGCTCGCCGACGAGTTGCCGTGGCACAGTCGCGAAGCCAAGTTCGACCTGCAACTGCACACCGAAGAAGACCGCAACGGGCGCCTGAGCCTGTCGTTCGACTACGCCGATGAACTGTTCGAAAACGCGACCATCCAGCGCCTGGCCGAGCACTACATCAACCTGTTGCACGCCGTCTGCGAGCACCCCCAGCAAGCTATCGGCGACCTTGCGCTGATGCAGCACGACGAACAGGCGCTTTACAGCGAAGCACCCTGCGCGCCAGCCCAGCAATGGCTGCCGGAGCTGCTCAACCAGCCGACCTCGGACGCCACCGCGCTGGTCTGGGACGGCGGCAGCCTGACCTTCGCCCAACTGCACACCCAGGCCAACCGCCTGGCCCATTACCTGCGCGACAAAGGCGTCGGCCCGGATGTGTGCGTGGCCATCGCCGCCGAGCGTTCGCCGCAATTGCTGGTCGGCTTGCTGGCGATCATCAAGGCCGGTGGCGCCTACGTGCCGCTGGACCCGGATTACCCCGCCGAGCGCCTGGCCTACATGCTCAAGGACAGTGGCGTACACCTGCTGCTGACCCAGACTGCGCTGCTGGAACAGGTGCCGAGTGCCGAAGGCGTTTGCGTGATCGCCATGGACAGCCTGCACCTCGATAGCTGGCCAACCCAGCCGCCCGGCCTGCACCTGCATGGCGATAACCTCGCCTACGTGATCTACACCTCCGGCTCCACCGGCCAGCCCAAAGGTGTGGGCAATACGCATGCGGCTTTGGCCGAGCGCTTGCAATGGATGCAGGCCACTTATCAACTCAATGAAACCGACGTGCTGATGCAAAAGGCGCCGATCAGTTTTGACGTGTCGGTGTGGGAATGCTTCTGGCCACTGATTACTGGATGCCGTCTGGTGCTGGCTGGCCCTGGTGAGCATCGCGACCCCCATCGCATCGCACAGTTGGTGCAGGAACACGGCGTGACCACGCTGCACTTTGTGCCGCCGCTGTTGCAGTTGTTTATCGACGAGCCGTTGGTGGCTGAATGCACCAGCCTGCGTCGCCTGTTCTCCGGCGGCGAAGCCTTGCCCGCCGAGTTGCGTAATCGCGTGTTGGCACAGTTGCCAGCGGTGCAATTGCACAACCGTTATGGCCCGACCGAAACCGCGATCAACGTGACTCACTGGCACTGCCGCGCCGAAGACGGCGAGCGCTCGCCGATTGGCCGGCCGCTGGGCAATGTGATCTGCCGTGTGCTGGATGAACAGCTCAACCCTGTGCCGTTGGGCGTGCCGGGTGAGCTGTGCATCGGCGGAATCGGCCTGGCCCGTGGTTACCTCGGACGTGCCGGGTTGACGGCGGAGCGTTTTGTTGCCGATCCCTATGGTGAAGCAGGCGCACGCTTGTATCGCACCGGTGACCGCGCCCGTTGGAATGCCGACGGCGTGATCGAGTACCTCGGTCGGCTTGATCAGCAGGTCAAGCTGCGCGGCTTTCGTGTGGAGCCGGAAGAAATCGAAGCGCGCATGCTCGCCCTGGAGGGTATCGCCCAAGCCGTGGTGCGGGTGCGTGACGGGCAGTTGATCGGTTACTTCACCGCTCAGGGCGAACTGGACGAGGAGGCTGTAAAAACCGCCCTGGCCGCCGAGCTGCCGGAGTACATGGTGCCCGCGCTGCTGATGCGTCTGGACGCCATGCCGCTGAGCCCCAGCGGCAAGCTGGACCGCCGTGCATTGCCGGAACCGGTGTGGCAAGTGCGTGAACATGTCGAACCCGAAACCGCGCTGCAACAGCAGATCGCCGCCATCTGGCGCGAAGTCCTCGGCCTGCCAAGCATCGGCCTGCGCGATGACTTCTTCGCCCTGGGCGGCCATTCGTTGCTGGCCACGCAGATCATCTCTCGCACCCGCCACGCGTGTGACGTCGAGCTGCCGTTGCGCACCCTGTTCGAAGCCAGTGAGTTGGGGGCGTTTGCCGAGCAGGTCGGCCTGATCCAAGCGTCGGGCCAGCGCAACCAACAGACTGCCATCGCCAAGGTCGACCGCAGCCAACCGGTGCCGTTGTCCTATTCCCAGCAGCGCATGTGGTTCCTGTGGCAGATGGAACCGGACAGCCCGGCCTATAACGTCGGCGGCATGGCGCGCCTGCGCGGCGTGCTGGATGTGGGGCGTTTCGAGGCGGCGTTGCAAGCGCTGATCATGCGCCACGAAACGCTGCGCACGACGTTCCCGAGCGTCGACGGTGTGGCCTATCAGAAGGTTTCGCCGCAAACGGGACTGCGCATGGACTGGCAGGATTTTTCCGCGCTGAGCGAAACCGAACGCCAACCGCGCCTGCAACAACTGGCCGATCACGAGGCGCACACGCCATTCAATCTGGAAACCGGGCCGTTGCTGCGTGCGTGCCTGGTCAAGGCCGGCGAGCAGGAACACTACCTGGTCCTGACCCTGCACCATATCGTCACCGAAGGCTGGGCCATGGACATATTTGCCCGTGAACTCAGCGCGTTGTACGGAGCCTTTATCGACGAGCGCGACTCGCCGCTGGCGCCGCTGCCCGTGCAATACCTCGACTACAGCGTGTGGCAGCGCCAGTGGCTGGAATCCGGCGAGCGTCAACGCCAATTGGATTACTGGACTGCGCAACTGGGCAATGAACACCCGCTGCTGGAACTGCCCGGCGACCGTCCGCGTCCGCCTGTGCAAAGCCACCAGGGCGAGCTGTATCGCTTCGACCTCAGCGACGACCTTGCGGCCCGTGTGCGTGCTTTCAATGCCGAACGCGGCCTTACCCTGTTCATGACCATGACCGCCACCCTGGCTGTGTTGCTCTATCGCTACAGCGGCCAGACCGACCTGCGTATCGGCGCTCCGGTCGCCAACCGCATTCGCCCGGAAAGCGAAGGCCTGATCGGCGCGTTCCTCAACACCCAGGTGCTGCGTTGCCAGCTCAATGGGCAGATGAATGTCGCTGAGTTGTTCGAGCAAGTGCGCCACACCGTGATCGAGGGTCAGTCCCATCAGGATTTGCCGTTTGACCATCTGGTGGAGGCCCTGCAACCCCCGCGCAGCGCAGCGTACAACCCGCTGTTCCAGGTGATGTGCAACGTGCAGCGCTGGGAGTTCCAGCAAAGCCGCCAACTGGCTGGCATGACCGTCGAATACCTGGCCAACGATGCCCGCGCGACCAAGTTCGACCTCAACCTGGAAGTCACCGACCTCGACCATCGCCTGGGTTGCTGCCTGACCTACAGCACCGACCTGTTCGACGAACCGCGCATTGCGCGTATGGCTGAGCATTGGCGCAACCTGCTGGAAGCCTTGATCGCGGATCCGCAGCAGCGTCTCAGCGAATTGCCGTTGCTGGGCGCGGATGAACAGCGTGTGTTGCAAGACAGCCTGGGCATCGAGAAAGGTGAGCACCGTCTCGATCAGTGCATCCACCCACTGTTCAGCCAGCAGGCGGCAGCCCGTGGCGATGCGCCGGCGCTGACCTTTGCTGGCGTGACTCTCAGCTACCGTGAACTCGACGCCCGCGCCAACCGCCTGGCCTGGATGCTGCGCGAGCGTGGGGTCGGCCCGCAGGTGCGTGTCGGCCTGGCGTTGCCGCGCTCCCTGGAAATGGTCATCGGCCTGCTGGCGATCCTCAAGGCGGGCGGCGCCTACGTGCCGCTGGACCCGGAATATCCGCTGGATCGCCTGCACTACATGATCGAAGACAGCGGCATCGGCCTGCTGCTCAGCGATGCGGCGATGTTCGAAGCCCTCGGCGAGTTGCCGGCCACCGTGGCCTGCTGGTGCCTGGAAGATGATTTGCCGGTGCTGACCAACTACCCGGCCGATGCGCTGCCGCTTGTCAGCCTGCCGCAACACCAGGCGTACTTGATCTACACCTCCGGCTCCACCGGCAAGCCGAAAGGCGTGGTGGTGTCCCACGGTGAAATCGCCATGCATTGCGCGGCGGTGATCGAGCGGTTTGGCATGCGCGCGGACGACTGCGAGCTGCACTTCTATTCGATCAACTTTGACGCCGCCACCGAGCGCCTGTTGGTGCCGCTGCTCAGCGGCGCGCAGGTGGTGTTGCGGGCTCAGGGCCAGTGGGATGCCGAGGAAATCTGCGGATTGATCCGCACCCATGGCATCAACATCCTGGGCTTCACCCCGAGCTACGGCAGCCAGTTGGCGCAGTGGTTGGCCACTCAGCAGCAGACCTTGCCGGTGCGTATGTGCATCACCGGCGGCGAAGCCCTGACCGGCGAACACTTGCAGCGCATCCGTGCCGCGTTCCAGCCGCAGGTGTTCTTCAACGCCTATGGCCCGACTGAAACCGTGGTGATGCCGCTGGCCAGCCTTGCACCGGAGCAGTTGGAGGAGGGCGCCGCCAGCGTGCCGATCGGCAGCATCATCGGTGACCGCGTGGCTTACATTCTCGACGCCGACCTGGCCCTGGTGCCGCAAGGCGCGACCGGCGAGTTGTACGTCGGCGGGGCGGGCCTGGCCCAGGGTTATCACCAGCGTCCGGGCATGACCGCCGAACGTTTTGTCGCGGACCCGTTTGCGCGCAACGGCGGGCGCCTGTACCGCACCGGTGACCTGGTGCGCCAACGCGCCGATGGCCTGGTGGAGTACCTGGGGCGGATCGACCATCAGGTGAAAGTCCGTGGTTTCCGTATCGAGCTGGGCGAGATCGAAACCCGTCTGCTGGAACATGCAGCCGTGCGCGAAGCGGTGGTGCTGGCGTTGGATTCGCCGAGCGGCAAACAGCTGGTTGCGTATCTGGTCAGCGATGCCGAGCACGGCGCGCTGCGTGACGCGCTGAAGGCCCATCTCAAGGCGCAACTGCCGGACTACATGGTGCCCGCGCACCTGATCGTGCTGGACAGCATGCCGCTGACCGCCAATGGCAAGCTCGACCGCCGTGCCCTGCCGCAACCAGATCCTGAGGCAAACCGCCAAACATATGTGGCGCCACGCAATGAACTTGAAAGCACCCTGGCTGCGATCTGGTGTGCGGTACTGAACGTGCAGCAAGTCGGGCTGGACGATAACTTCTTTGAGCTGGGTGGCGACTCGATCCTGTCGATCCAGGTGGTCAGCCGTGCGCGGCAGGCCGGGATTCATTTCAGCCCGCGTGATCTGTTCCAGCACCAGACCGTGCAGACCCTGGCCGCCGTAGCCACGCGTTCCGAGCAAATCACCGCAGAGCAAGGCGTGCTTACCGGCCCTTCGGGCCTGACGCCAATTCAGCATTGGTTCTTCGACACCGAGATCCCGAACCGTCAGCACTGGAACCAGGCGCTGGTCCTCAAGCCGCTGCAACTGCTCGATCCCCATCGCCTGGAGCAAGCGCTGCTGGCAGTGCTGGAACATCACGACGCCCTGCGCCTGAGCTTCTGCCAGCGCGACGCGCAATGGCACGCCGAGCATTTGGCCGTGCCGGAAGGCGGCGTGTTGATGCAGGCGCAAGTGCGCGACATGGCGCACTGCACCGCGCTGTTCACCGACACCCAACGCAGCCTCGACCTGCAACACGGCCCGCTGTTGCGTGCTTTGCTGGTGGACGGTCCCGAGGGGCAGCAACGGTTGCTGATCGCGATCCATCATCTGGTGGTGGACGGTGTGTCGTGGCGCGTGTTGTTGGAAGACCTGCAAAACGTCTACCGTCAACTCAGCGACGGTCAGTCCGTCAGCCTGCCGGCCAAGACCAGCGCCTTGCGTGACTGGGCCGCGCGTTTGCAGGCCTATGCCGGCAGCGAATCCCTGCGTGAAGAATTGAGCGTCTGGCAAGACCAATTGGCTGGGCCGGAAACCGTATTGCCGGTGGCCCGTCCGCAAGGTTCGCTGCGTAATCGCGATGCCGACACCGTCAGCGTGCGCCTGGATGCCGAACACACTCGCCAGTTGCTGCAACAGGCGCCAAGTGCCTACCGCACCCAGGTCAACGACCTGTTGCTGACCGCCTTGGCCCGCGTGTTGTGCCGCTGGAGCGGCCACCCTTCGGCGTTGATCCAACTGGAAGGCCACGGCCGCGAAACCCTGTTCGATGAAATCGACCTGACCCGCAGCGTCGGCTGGTTCACCAGCGCCTATCCGCTGCGCCTGACCCCGCTCGCCGGGCAGGGCGATTCGATCAAGGCGATCAAGGAACAACTGCGCGGCGTGCCACATAAAGGCCTGGGCTATGGCGTGCTGCGCTACCTGGCCGATGACCTGTGCAAACAGAGCATGGCTGTGCTGCCGAGCGCACAGATCACCTTCAACTACCTCGGTCAGTTCGACCAGAGTTTCGGCGCCGATGCGCTGTTCCATCCGCTGGACGAGCCCGCCGGCCTGGCCCATGACCCGGACGCGCCGCTGCCCAACGAGTTGAGCGTCGACAGCCAGGTGTACGGCGGTGAACTGGTGCTGCGCTGGACCTTCAGCCGCGAACGCCATGATCAACAGAGCATCCATGAACTGGCAGATGCCTATCTCGCTGAGCTGCAAAGCCTGGTCGCGCATTGCCTGCAAGACGATGCCGGTGGCCTCACGCCGTCCGACTTCCCGCTGGCGCACCTGACCCAATCGCAACTCGACAGCTTGCCGATTGCCGCCAGCGCCATCGAAGACGTCTACCCGCTGACCCCCATGCAGGAAGGCCTGCTGCTGCACACCCTGTTGGAGCCCGGCACCGGCCTCTACTACATGCAGGACCGCTACCGCATCAACAGCGCCCTCGACCCCGAGCGTTTCGCCCAGGCCTGGCAGGCGGTGATCGCCCGTCACGAAGCCCTGCGCGCCTCGTTCTGCTGGAACGTCGGCGAAGACATGCTGCAAGTGATCCACAAACCGGGCAGCACGCCGATTGAATACCTGGACTGGAGCAACGACCCGGAAAGCGAACAGGAACCACGCCTGCAAGCGCTGCTCAAGCAAGAGCGCGAAGCCGGTTTCGATCTGCTCAACCAGGCACCGTTCCACCTGCGCCTGATCCGCGTCGGCGCCGAGCGCTACTGGTTCATGATGAGTAACCACCACATCCTTATCGATGCCTGGTGCCGTTCGTTGCTGATGAATGACTTCTTCGAGCTCTACATGGCCCTCGGTGAAGGCCGCGACGCGCATCTGGCCACACCGCCGCGTTATCGCGACTACATCGCCTGGCTGCAACGCCAGAACCTGAATGAGGCACGCCAATGGTGGCAGCAGAACCTGCAAGGCTTCGAACGCACCACGCCGATCCCGAGCGACCGGCCGTTCCTGCGTGAGCACGCGGGCCACAGCGGCGGCATGGTGGTGGGCGACTGCTACACCCGCCTCGACGCCCGCGACGGTGCGCAACTGCGCGAACTGGCCCAGGCTCACCAACTGACCGTCAACACGTTTGCCCAGGCGGCATGGGCGCTGGTGCTGCGTCGCCTGAGCGGCGATCGCGACGTGTTGTTCGGTGTGACCGTGGCCGGCCGCCCGGTGGAAATGCCGGAGATGCAACGCACCGTCGGCCTGTTCATCAACAGCATCGCCCTGCGTGTGAAACTGCCCGAGGATGACCAGCGTTGCAGCGTGCGCCAGTGGCTGAGTGGTTTGCTCGACAGCAATATGCAACTGCGCGAGTACGAATACCTGCCGCTGGTGACGATTCAGGAACACAGCGAACTGCCCAAGGGCCAGCCGCTGTTCGACAGCCTGTTCGTGTTCGAAAACGCCCCGGTGGAAGTCTCGGTGCTGGACCGCGCACAAAGCCTGAATGCCACCTCGGATTCCGGCCGCACCCACACCAACTTCCCGCTGACGGCCGTGTGTTATCCGGGCGATGACCTGGGCTTGCACCTGTCTTACGACCAGCGCTACTTCGACGAAACCACCGTGCAAGGCATGCTCGGCGAATTCAAGCGCCTGCTGCTGGCGTTGGTCCAAGGCTTCCATGGCGACATGGCCGACCTGCCGCTGATTGGCGAGCAGGAGCGTGAGTTCCTGGTAGAGGGCTGCAACCAGAGTGAGCATGTTTACCCGCTGGAGCGCAGCTACATCGAACTGTTCGAAGAACAGGTCGCCGCGCATCCACAGCGCATTGCCGCCAGTTGCCTTGATCAGCAATGGAGCTATGACGAACTGAACCGCCGCAGCAACGGCCTCGGCCACGCGCTGATAGCCGCGGGTGTCGGTCTGGATCAGCCGGTGGCATTGCTGGCCGAACGTAATCTCGACCTGCTCGGCATGATCATCGGCAGCTTCAAGGCGGGTGCAGGCTACTTACCGCTGGACCCAGGCCTGCCCAGCCAGCGCCTGCGCAGCATCATCGACCTGAGTCGTACGCCGTTGCTGGTCTGCACCGAAGCATCCCGCGAGCAGGCCATCGAATTGCTGGAGGGTTTCGACTGCCAGTTGCTGGTGTGGGAAGAGATACCGGCACGGGGCGAAAACCCCGGCGTCTACAGTCGCCCGGACAACCTTGCCTATGTGATCTACACCTCGGGCTCCACCGGCCTGCCCAAAGGCGTGATGGTGGAACAGCGCGGCATGCTCAATAACCAGTTGAGCAAGGTGCCATACCTGGCCTTGAGCGACGTCGATGTGATCGCGCAGACCGCGTCGCAAAGCTTCGATATTTCCGTGTGGCAGTTCCTTGCCGCGCCGCTGTTTGGCGCGCGGGTGGATATCGTGCCGAACACCATCGCGCATGATCCCCAAGGCCTGCTGGAACACGTTCAGACCCAAGGGATCACCGTGCTGGAAAGCGTGCCATCACTGATCCAGGGCATGTTGGCCCAGGACCGCATCAGCCTGGATGGCCTGCGCTGGATGCTGCCAACCGGCGAAGCGATGCCACCGGAACTGGCGCATCAGTGGTTGTTGCGTTACCCCGAGATCGGGCTGGTGAACGCTTATGGTCCGGCGGAATGTTCGGACGATGTGGCGTTCTATCGCGTCGACCTGGCGTCTACCCGTGGCACCTACTTGCCGATTGGTACGCCGACCGACAACAACCGCTTGTACTTGCTCGATGGCGCGCTGGAACTGGTGCCGCAAGGCGCAGTTGGCGAGTTGTGCGTCGCCGGTACCGGTGTCGGTCGCGGTTACGTCAGCGATCCGCTGCGCACCGCGCCGGTATTTGTACCCAACCCGTTCGGCGCGCCCGGCGAACGCCTCTACCGCACCGGCGACCTCGCGCGCCGTCGCAGTGACGGTGTGCTGGAATACGTCGGGCGTGTCGACCATCAAGTGAAGATTCGCGGCTACCGCATCGAACTGGGTGAAATCGAAGCGCGCCTGCACGAACAACCGGAAGTGCGCGATGCGGCGGTAGGCGTGCAGGAAGGCGTCAACGGCAAGCATCTGGTCGGCTACCTGGTGGCGGCGGATGAGGCACTGAACCCAAGCGAACGCCTCGACCGCATCAAGCAACGCCTGCGTGCTGAACTGCCGGAATACATGGTGCCGCTGCACTGGCTGTGGCTCGACCGCCTGCCGCTCAACGCCAATGGCAAACTCGACCGCAAGGCGTTGCCTGCGCTGGAGATCGGCCAGTTGCAGAGCCAGGACTACCTGGCGCCTCGCAACGAGCTGGAAACCACCTTGGCCGCGATCTGGGCCGAAGTGCTGAAGGTTGAGCGGGTAGGGGTGCAAGACAACTTCTTCGAGCTGGGCGGGCATTCGTTGCTGGCCACGCAGATTGCCTCGCGGGTGCAGAAGACCTTGCAGCGGGACGTGCCGCTGCGGGCGATGTTCGAGTGCAGCACGGTAGGCGAGTTGGCTGAGTATATCGACGGGTTGGCAGCGAATGACATCAGTGCCGAGAAGGTGGATCGGTTGAGTGATTTGATGGCGGAGTTGGAGGGGTTGTGAGGGGGGCGTTGGTCGGTCAATGCCTGGTTTTGCGTCAGAACTGTCAATTCTGACAGTAGGCAGGGGCGAATAATTAGAACTTACTCAAGGGCGTGCCTTGGCCGGACTGGGCTGGTCGAGGATACCTACCTCTCTTGAACATGGAGTTCTGAAAATGGCCAAGCAAACATCTACTCCTGAAACCCCCTCAAGTACCGACAGTGCGTCAACGCCACAAACCCTTGAATCAATTACGCCACAGCCGCAGGCGCTGGAAGTCGATGCGCCAATCATCTCCAGTGAGCGGTATGGGACGATTACGGCAGAAGCGATGGAGGAGGACTCATACCTGACTGTCGACTCGCGCATGGACAGGTTGGACATCACCGTAACGTTCAGCATAAAGGGGGCGCCAGAGATCCGATTGAATGATGTTGTTGACTCAAGCGGGCAGCCGGGTGCCAGGAGAATCCGGATTCCGCAGAAACACCTGACCATGTCCATGGGGTCCACGCTGGTCGTAGGGTACAAGGGCACAGTGAGCGGTAAACCAGCTGTGTCACTGGTCAAGGAAGTGGGGGTGAGTTTTTACTCTGCGGAACAAATTAAAGCGCTAGCGCCTCGATTAAGAGATGAAAAGATATTCCAAAATACGCCTACTTATGACATGCACGATCACAAAGGCGATGAGATAGTTGAAATACCCATTCCTCCACTTGCTCAGGTTGAAGATAAAATTTATTGCAGTGTCGTTCTTGAGCAATTCAGTGGAAAACCCGTTTTCTATATCGTGGTTTATGGGTATGCATTAACGCTCGAAGATATAGCATCAGGCAAAAAACTTGAATTTCCGATTCCTCGTGGCTGGCTGGCACGTCAAAAACCACGCTACGAATCAATTACTTGTCAGGCTGCCTGGATCACCAGTGGCGAGAAGCCCCAACCGCCGGCTGAAGTTGAAAATCCTGATGAAGAGACCCGTCTTCCCAGGAATGCGCTTCAAATTCAACATCGTCGTACCGCTGCTTTCATTGGGGATCAAGGCCTGGAAAATTTGAAGCCGCCCCATTTGCGGCAGTCGGTGCTGTACAGCCGCGAGTGGCACCTTAACCCCGCGCTCACTAAAAACGGTGGGGAGGTCGATGTACCCAACCTGGACACCTATGCAGGCGACCATGTCTGTTTCACCTTGAGCGGGGCGGGCTACGACTCCAAGCCGCTCGGCTGTGTGACAATCGCCAACGACGGCGATATGGCGACCGTTGAACTGTCGGCCTGTGACATTGCGTGTTTCTTCAATAAAAAAATGACACTGTCCTACACCCTTGAATTCCCGAATGGTGAGGAGCCTCAGACATCACCCGAACAGGTCGTTAATGTGTCAGCGCCTGAGTTTCCCCATTCTGACATCGAGCAGGCAACGGGCACAGTTCTGGACCTCAGGACGTTTGCTGGGGGTGCAACCGCTCTGGTTCCGGTATGGGATTACGCAGAGTGTTCGAAATGTTGCTGGATGTGGATCACTGGTGAATATGAAGACGGTGCTGTCTACCGATTCGATGTTTTGGTGGGTGCGCCTGTTACAGACGAGTGGAAAGAGAGCGGAGTTGATGCGCCTATCCTAAGAGCAGACCTGAAAAAGCTGGCCGATTGCAGCGAGTTTGAGCTGCATTTTGCAGTGAGCTTTTGTGAGGCGATCGAGCTGGAGAACGCTCACGAGTTTCCTGCCCAGACGTTCAAAATCGAGCAGGAGCCTCTGGTCCTGACTCCACCCAAAGTAACAGAGGCCGTGGGCCCCAACTTGACGGCTTACAACGGGCGCGCCGGCGTCCATGTCGAAGTGGATTATGTGGGTAACCACTCCAAGCACTCCATCAGTGTCTGCTGGAAAAGACCGAATGGCACTTGCTGGCCGTTGGTATCGAAACCGGGCAGCTCCTCGGGAGCTGTCATCTTCGCACTGCCTGCGGAAGCAGTGATCGAGAGTATGGGGACAACGGTAGAAATCGTTTACACCGTTACGACCGCGTGTAAGGTGCAGACGTCTCCTCCGTTGAATTTGACGATCAGTCTTCCAGTGCGTCTAGAAACTCCGAATGCGTTGGAGGCCGTTCCGGCGAAGACTCAGAACGGTGTCTTGGACCTGAGGACTTTTACCGGAAATGCCAATTCTCTTGAAGACACGATGTGGTTTTTGCGGGCTGGTCATATCTGTTGGTTGGACGCAACTGGGACGAAAAAGGACGGTACGCCTTATTCTTTCACTGTCTACGCGGCCAGGGTCATTACTGCTGGTGAGTTGACTGCGGGGGTGGCCGGTCCTCTATTGCGATCTGAGTTGGATAAGCTGGGAGACGCTACCCACTTGAACTTTGTGTTTAGAGTGGCGACGGATGGCAGTGCAAACAAAAGCAATGCTGTGGTCTGTCCATCAAGGGTGTTGATCGTGCGTGTCATCACGATGGTTACAGAAACATTTGAGAGTCTTGCGGGAGGCTACTACCCCGCGGGTACCATTTTGAACACGCCGCTCATGACTGTCAGTCATAGCTCGGCGACCCTGGGTGTCCATGGTGCTTTGAGCAGCGAACCAGGTATGACGTCTGGAAACGCTATCGCTTTTTCCTGCTCCGTAGGCGAGGGGCATTTGCCACGTCAGCAAGTAGTTTTTGCACTTAAAGCAGGCTACCAGCGGATAGAACTTGCCTATATGCGGCATGTTTATTACGGCAAGTTTGAGTACTTCAATGCTTCGGGAGACAAGCTCGGCGAGCGCGTGCTTTCGGCAGGCTTTCCCATGAATAGTTGGGTTGATTTCTCAGCTCCAAGCGGGCAACTGATTACAAAAATCGTGGTGACCACAGAGCAGCACTCGTATACCGATAACTGGAGGCTCTACAGCTAAGTGTTGGATAAAGGCCTCCTTCCAGCATCAGAAGGAGGCCTCTATTTGATTAACAGCCCCTTTGGCAGTAAACGGTGGCGCTATTTTGGCCCCATGATCTTGCCTAGTTTCTCCGGCGAAGGCGCCCCCTGCTGCTGCTGCAACCCACCCTTGTCATCCAGATAGAAAATCGCCGGCGTCGCCGACAACTCCAGCTCGTCCATCAACTTCATGTTGTTATCAAGCTTGGCCTCGATATCCGCCGGAATCTTGTCGAGTGCCTGCAACTTGCTGCCCTTGCCAGCGGCTTCATGCTCTTCCAAGGCCTTTTGCGGGTCCTTGGCGGCGAACAGCGCGGCGGATTTGCCTGGGCTGTCTTCGCGGATGATACCGACCATGATGTGGCGCAACTGCACCTTGCCGGCCTTTACCCACGGGCGGGCTTGTTCCCAGAACATGTTGCAGTAAGGGCAGTTAGGGTCGCTGAACAGGTAGACGATGCGTGGGGCTTTAACATCGCCGTCCTGGATCCAGCTGCTTTTTTCCATCTTGGCCCAGACTTCCTTGGCCATCGGCGCGTACACCAGTTTCTCCAGCGGCGCGCTGCTCAGGTCGTTGCCCTGGGCGTCGTACAGGTTGCCGGCGATCACGCTTTTGCCGTCGGCGGTCAGGTACAGGGCCATGCCACGGTTCTGGTACTGGGCGGCGTAGCCGGTGAGGCCGCTGGGGGCGTCGAACTTGCCGAGGATTTTGGCGCCCTTGGCTTCGATCTGTTTGATCGGCGCCGGCCAGTCTTCGGCCTGGGCCAGGGTGGCCGCAAGCGTCAGCGGCAGCGAGATCAGCAGGTGGCGGAGGCTTGGCATGTCGGTTTCCTTATTGTGGCGTCGAAGGGTTCCATGGCACGGGCCAGGCTGGCCTGGGACAGTTCACCGAGGTGGCTGTTGATCAGGCGCCCATCGGCTTGGTAGAACAGGGTGGTCGGTAAGGCCATCGAGCCAACGGCCTGGCCGAGGCGGCCGCTGGCGTCGAACAGCACGTTGTCGAGGGTCAGGCCTTGCGTGGCGAGGAAGGTGCTGACGCTCTGCATGCTTTCGGCCTGGTTGACGAACAGGAAGGTCACGTCGGGGCGTTGATGCTGGGCACGTTCCAGCACCGGCATCTCGCGACGGCACGGCGGGCACCAGGTGGCCCACAGGTTGATCACCAGCGGGCCGCCTTTGTAATCGGCCAGTTGCACCACGTCGCCATTGGCGTTGCGCAAGGTGATGTCCGGCAGTTGCGAGCCTTTGTCGTAGAGGCTCAGGGACAAACTGGTCAGGCCCCAGAACACCAGGCCGGTGATCACCCCGGCGCCCAGCGGCTTGCGCAGGGCCGGGCGGCGCCAGCCGTAGAGCAGCGCACCCAGGATCAGCGCGATCACACCCGGCCAGGCGAGGAAGCCGCCGTCACGCAGGTCGACCATCTGCAGCGGAGCGTGGCTGTAATCACTCCAGTACATCAGCACAAAGCTGACGCGGGCCACCAACATGCCCAGCAGGAACAGGCTGAACAGCACCGATTCCGGGTTTTCACCACCACGCTTGGCCACGCGCCAGCCCACCAGGGTGGCGAGAATCAGCGCACTGATCAGCAGGATGTGATTCAGGGCGATGGCGAAGGTGCCGATGGTCAGGGTCAGCATTCAGAGGGCGTCCCGTGTTTGCGTCCAGCGTTGCAGGAAGGCGGCGGCATCCACTTCGCCGGTGATGCGTTGGGCACGGCGTTCTTCACCGTCCGGGCCGATCCACACGAAGCTCGGAGGGCCGGGGACTTTATAGCGGCCGAGCAGCTCGCGGCTGGCGGCGTTGTCGGCGGTGACGTCCAGGCGCAGCAGGCGTACGTCTTTCAGGGCAGCCATCACCTCGGGTTTGCCGAACACCTGTTTTTCCATGATCTTGCACGACACACACCAGTCAGCGTAATAGTCCACCAACACCCACTGGCCTTGGGCCTTGGCGCTGTCGAGCTGGCTTTGCAGCACGGCGGGGTCGCTGATGGTCATGAAGGCGTCGTGGGCGCTCGGCGCGGCGGCGGTCCGCGAACCGCTGTAGACCTTCAACGGTTGCCACAGGTCATCGCTGCCACCGGCTGCGCCCACCACCAGTACCGCTCCCCACAGGCCGAGCACCAGGGAACCGGCGCCAAACACCTTGGCGGCCAGGCCGTATTCGCGGGCCAGGGTCCAGCCGCAGTAGGCCATCACCAGCGCGAGCGTGCCCCACAGGCCGATCCACAAGCTTTCATCGAGCACCGGACGGATCATCAGCACGGCGGTGCCGAGGAACAGGAAGCCGAAGATGCCCTTGAGCACATTCATCCAGGTGCCTGGCTTGGGCAGGAAGCGATTGCCCACGGTCACCAGCAGCAACAGCGGAATGCCGATGCCGATGCCCATGGCGAACAGGATCAGGCCACCGTGCAGTGCATTGCCGCTCTGGGCGATGTACAGCAGGGCGCCGGCGAGTGGTGCGGTCATGCACGGGCCCACCAGCAGGCCGGACAAGGCGCCGAGAACTCCCGCGCCGACCAGGCTGCCGCCGCTTTGCTGGCGGCTGACGTTGTCCAGGCGGTCACGCAGGAAGACCGGCAGTTGCAGTTCAAAGAAGCCAAACATCGGCAAGGCGAGGATCACGAACAGCGCAGAGAAACTGCCGAGGATCCATGGGGTTTGCAGGAGCGCGGCGAGGTTGGCGCCAAGCAACGCAGCCAATACGCCGAGCGCGGCATACACCAGCGCCATGCACACGACGTAGCTGCTGGCCAAGGCAAACCCGCGACGCGGGCTGGCGCCACTGCCTACCACCAAACCGGCGAGAATCGGCAGCATCGGCAATGAACACGGGGCAAAGGCCAACAGCAGTCCCAAGCCAAAGAAAATCAGCAGGCTCCAACCCAGGCTGCGTTGTTGCAGGCCACTGGCCAGACTCTGATCCTGAGCTTCGGCGGTCGCGGCGACGGCCGGGTTGCCGCCCAGGTCCACGGTGATCGACTGCGGCGGATAGCACAGGCCCGCATCGGCACAGCCCTGCCAGCCGAGCTTGACCTGCCCGGTAGCGCCAGCCGGGATCTTCACTTCCAGGCCCTGGCGATACACCTCCTGGTCGCCGAAGAATTCATCGCTATGCGCCTCGCCTTGCGGCAACGCGGGCTTCTCGGCCAGGCCATCGAATTTCATGCGTTGCTTGTACAGGTAATAACCGTCGGCAATCTGCCAGTACAGCTGGGTCTCGCCACTTTCAAGACGTTCGGAGGTAAAGGTGAAGGCTTTGCCCACCGGCAGGAAGTCGGGTTTGGTCTCAAACGGATTGCCCGGCGCGGCCTGGGCGAATCCCGCGAACAACACCAGCAGAAAGGTAAACAGATGCCGCATGGTCAAGCCTTAGTTCGATGCAAGTAGGCACACAATGTGTGGCGTTGATTAACCGATGATTAACCACGGCTATTCTAGATTGAGTGTGGGGTGTTTAGCGGCATAATCTGCGCTTAATCCGCTGCCCCTTTAATCTCCCCATCTTTCATGAAGGGTTCACCATGCACGTACTGGTCTGTGAAGACGACAAACTGATCGCCAGCGGCATTGTGGCCGGCCTCACCGCCCAAGGTTTCACCGTCGAACACGTGGCCACGGCGGGTGCTGCGCGCGCGATGCTCAAGGCGGCGACGTTCGATATCATGGTGCTCGACCTCGGCCTGCCGGACGAAGACGGCCTCAAGTTGCTGCAGCAACAGCGCAGCCAGGGCCTGGAGATTCCGGTGCTGATCCTCACCGCGCGCGATTCGGTGACCAACCGTGTCGACGGCCTGCAAGCCGGCGCCGATGACTACCTGCTCAAACCCTTCGACCTGCGCGAACTCGCTGCCCGCCTGCAAACCCTGCTGCGCCGTGTAGCGGGACGCAGCGTCAACCTGATCGAACATGGCCGCCTGGCCTACGACCCCAGCAGCCGCGAGACCTTCCTGGGCGGCGAACCGGTGGACCTGTCGCGCCGCGAACAGGCGCTGTTGCAAGCCCTGCTGCACAACAAGGGCCGGGTGCTGTCCAGTGAACAACTGAAGGACAGCGTCTACGGCTTCAACGACGAGTTGGAAAGCAACGCCCTCAACGTGCATATCCACCACCTGCGGCGCAAATTGGGCAATGGCATCGTCGAGACCGTGCGCGGCCTCGGCTATCGCCTGGGCCCTGCGGATGGGGGCGAGGACGCATCGTGAAAAGCCTGCGCCTGCGCCTGACGTTCAAGCTGGGCGCCGCTTTTGTGTTGATCTGGGCCCTGGCGGCAGCCTGGATGCTCAACGATCTGCGCAACCAGATGATGTTCTCCCTCGACCAACGCCTGGTGGCATCGGCGCGCATGGTGGCGGGGCTGACCGAGCAGATGCCGGGCCTGGCCAGTGTCAGTGGCGGCGCGCATTTCCATGGGGCACAACTCAACGTGCCGGGTGGCATGGCGTGCCAGGTCAGTTCGTTGCGTGGCGAAGTATTGGCGCGCAGTCATGCCACGCCGGATGAAGGCCTGGAATCGCGCCAGAGTGGCTTTCGTGATCAGGTGATCGATGGGGTGAATTGGCGCAGCTTCACGCTATCCCGTGGCGACCTGTTGATCACCACCGCCGACCGTCAGGTGGAGCGTGAGGCGTTGAACCTGTCGATTCTGCTGGCCGCTTCGGTGCCGGTGGGTGTGGCAATGCTCGGCTGTCTGTGCCTGTTGTGGCTGGGCATCGGTCAGAGCCTGCTGCCGCTCAACCGCATGCGTGACGCTCTGATGCGGCGCAGTGCGGACTCCCTGGAACCGCTGCAGATCCACCCGTTGCCCAGCGAACTCAAGCCGCTGCTCGACACCCAGAACCAATTGTTGCAACGCATCGCCAAGACCATCGAGCGCGAACGCCGCCTGACCGGCGACGCCGCCCATGAACTGCGCAGCCCGTTGACAGCGATCAAGACCCACCTGCAAGTGGCGCGCATGACCGACGGCGCAGCCCGCGACCAATCCCTGGCCCACGCCGAGGAAGGCGCCGACCGCCTGCATCGCACCCTGGAGCAATTGCTGCTGCTGGCGCGGGTGGAGGGCAACCTGTCATTTGACGATGGCATGCACTCCAGTGCCGAGGACGTGGCACGGCTGGCCATCCAGGATGCCAATGCCGGTGATAACTCGCGCATCGACCTGATCCTGCCGGATAACCTCTCGGTTACCCCGGTGGAAATGCCGGTGGGCCTGGCGGTCGCGGCCCTGCGCAACCTGCTGGACAACGCCTTGCGCCACACGCCGGCGGACACGCGGGTGGAACTGCGCGTATTGATCGAGGCGGATAACGTGGTGTTCTGCGTGCGTGACCACGGCAAGCAGATTTCGCCGGAGGACCTGCAATACCTGACCCAACGCTTTTGGCGCAATGGCAACAGCGAAGGCTGCGGGCTGGGCCTGGCGATCGTGCAAGCGATCGTGCAGCGCTGCTCCTGCTCCTTGAAGTTCGACAGCCAGCCGGATGGCCTGCGCGTCGAATTGGGCATGCCGCTACGGCGCTGATCACTTTTCTTTCAAGTGCCACATAGTTACCGCCCTCCTGAGCATCAAGCCTTCAGGATGGCGGTAATTTTTTGCGCTTGAACGGGCTGAACGACTCGGCCTGTATTGAAAAGGACGGTTCTTATGTTGGTCATCGATACAAGCTTCCCTGCCAAAGGCTTCAACGAGCGCAACGGCGAACCCGTGCGGCAGGTGATCGTGCATTACACCGCGGTGCCTTTTGGCTCCTCCCTGCGCACCCTGACCCAGGACGGGGTCAGTGCGCACTACCTGCTGCCCGATCCAGAGGACCCCAGCTACCGCGCTGCGGGCTATGAAGAACTGCGGGTCTTCCGGTTGGTGGAGGAGGACAAACGCGCCTGGCATGCCGGGGTGAGCCATTGGGCGGGGCGTGACAACCTTAATAGCCGCTCGATTGGCATCGAGATCGTCAACCTGGCGCGGGATGATGGCGGTGTGTTCACGTTTCCTGCCTACGGGGAGGAACAAATCGAGGTGTTGATTGCGCTGGTCCGCGACGTTCTGGGGCGTTATCCGCAGATCGGGCCGACCGACATCCTCGGGCACTCGGACGTGGCGTACGGGCCCAAGAGTGATCCGGGGCCGCGTCTGCCATGGCAGCGTTTGCATGAGGCGGGGGTAGGGGCCTGGTTTGATGAGGCGACGCGGGCAATGTACCAGCGCCGCTTTTGCCTCGGGTTGCCGCCAGAGGTCGAGGTGGAGCGGGCGTTTCAGCGTTACGGGTATGCGCCTGCGAAAAATCGGCAAGGGTTTCAGCAGAGAACGAGGGCGTTTCAGATGCACTTTCGGCCTCGGGATTACTGCGGGTTTCTGGACGGGGAGACCTGCGCGATTTTGTATGCGCTGAACGAAAAATACCTGGGGCTCTGATGCCGAACGCGGTTCAAATGTGGGAGCGGGCTTGCTCGCGAAGGCGGTGCGTCAGTCGCCACTCCCATCAACTGGCAGATTGCATTCGCGAGCAAGCCCGCTCCCACATTTGGATCTTCATCCATCAGTTAACGATCACAGTCACTAAATCCCTCTCATGCTGGTGCGTTTCCAGAACAGGAAATCCGTGCGCATGCCCCTTGGGCCAGACGCCAGCGGATCGGCAGTTTGGTCACCACATCAGCGTATTGAGGGATCGAGAAATGTCAGTCGCTACCAGCCGTATCGAAGACGCCCAGGTGCATGAAACGCTCTACCAGTTCGACGAAACACCCTTGCTCGCCCGCCAGCGCCAGCAGGAGTCCAACGCCCGCAGCTACCCTCGGCGTATTCCCCTGGCGCTCAAGCGCGCCAAGGGTATTTACGTGGAAGACGTGGAAGGCCGCAGCTTCATCGACTGCCTGGCCGGCGCCGGCACCCTGGCGTTGGGGCATAACCACCCGGTGGTGATCGAGGCCATCCAGCAAGTGCTGGCCGATGAACTGCCACTGCACACGCTGGACCTGACCACGCCGGTCAAGGACCAGTTCGTGCAGGACCTGTTCGGCCTGTTGCCGCCGGCATTGGCGCGGGAGGCGAAGATCCAGTTCTGCGGGCCCACCGGCACCGATGCGGTGGAAGCTGCATTGAAGTTGGTACGCACTGCCACTGGCCGTAGCACGGTGCTGTCCTTCCAGGGTGGTTACCACGGCATGAGCCAAGGCGCTTTGAGCCTGATGGGCAGCCTGGGGCCGAAGAAACCCTTGGGTGCCTTGCTCGGCAATGGCGTGCAGTTTTTGCCATACCCCTACGACTACCGTTGCCCGTTTGGCCTGGGTGGCGCGGAGGGCGTGCGGGTCAACCTGCATTATCTGGAAAACCTGCTGAATGATCCGGAAGCGGGCGTGCTACTGCCGGCGGCGGTGATTGTCGAGGTGGTGCAGGGCGAGGGCGGTGTGATTCCGGCGGATCTCGACTGGCTGCGTGGCCTGCGCCGTATCACCGAGCAGGCGGGCGTGGCGTTGATCGTCGATGAAATCCAGAGTGGTTTCGGTCGTACCGGCAAAATGTTTGCTTTCGAACACGCCGGCATCATTCCGGATGTGGTGGTGATGTCCAAGGCCATCGGCGGCAGCCTGCCACTGGCGGTGGTGGTGTATCGCGACTGGCTCGACACCTGGCTGCCGGGCGCCCATGCCGGGACCTTCCGTGGTAACCAGATGGCGATGGCGGCGGGCTCGGCGGTGATGCGCTACCTCAAGGACCACGACCTGGCCGGTCACGCCGCGACCATGGGCGAACGCCTGGGCGAACACCTGCGCATTCTGCAACGCGACTTCCCACACCTGGGTGATATTCGCGGTCGTGGGCTGATGCTGGGTGTCGAACTGGTGGACCCAAATGGCCCACTAGACATTCAGGGTCATCCGCCCGTGCATCGCCAACTGGCGCCGTTGGTACAGCGTGAATGCCTAAAGCGCGGCTTGATCCTGGAACTCGGTGGTCGGCACGGCAGTGTGGTGCGGTTCCTGCCGCCGCTGGTGATCACGGCGGCTGAAGTCGACCAAGTGGCGGACATCTTCGGACGTGCGTTGGCGGCGGCGGTCGCCAGCCTCTAATTTTTTGCAGGCTTGGTACGTTTTTACAGATATCAGTGCTGCGCACGGTGCGCAGCCAGCCTTTTAGCGATGGAGAACAGCAATGACCTCAGTATTTGACCGCGACGACATCCTGTTTCAGGTAGTGGTCAACCACGAAGAACAGTATTCCATCTGGCCCGACTACAAGGCCGTGCCGGAAGGCTGGCGCACCGTGGGCAAGAGCGGCATGAAGAAAGAATGCCTGGCCTACATTGAAGAAGTCTGGACGGATATGCGTCCGTTGAGCTTGCGCCAGAAAATGGACGGGGCTGCGCTCGCGGGCTGAGACGGGTGGGCTTGCTGTGGTGAGCGAGCTTCTGTGGTGAGCGGGCTTGCCCCGCGCTGGAGTGCGAAGCGCTCCCGGCTTTTTAGGGGCTGCTGCGCAGCCCAGCGCGGGGCAAGCCCGCTCACTACAGGTCAACCCTGCCCACCACAGGAAACCATCTCGGCGGTTAGTTGGTATAGAGATAATCCGTCGCCAACGACGCCAACGTCCTCACCCCCACCACCAACGCCGACTCATCCACAAAGAACCCCGGATTGTGGTTCGGCGCCGCCTTGCTCATGTCCTGATCCCTGGGCGTCACCCCCAGGAACACAAACAGCCCCGGTGCCTCCTTGGCATAAAACGAGAAGTCCTCAGCACCGCCCACCAGTGGGCCCTGCACCACATCATCCTTGGCCGCCCAACGCAGGCTCGGCAACATCTTCTCGGTCAGCGCCGGGTTATTGATGGTGGGATCGTACTTCTCGATGATGGTGACTTCGGCCTTGGCGCCGCCGCTTTCGGCGATTTTTTCCACGGTCTGGCGCACGTCCGCGTGCAGCTTCTGACGGATACCGTAGTCGTAGGAGCGAATGGTGCCAGTCATATCCACCGACTCCGGAATGATGTTGTAACGCGTGCCGCCATTGATGGTGCCGATGCTCACCACCGACGGGAATGACGAGATATCCGTGCGACGGCTGACCACGGTCTGCAGGCCGACAATGGTCTGCGCGCCCACGGTGATCGGGTCGATGCCGTCCCAAGGGCGGCCGGCGTGGGTCTGTTTGCCGAGGATCTTGATGCGCAAATCGTCCGAGCTGGCCAGGGTCGGTCCAGGACGGTAGGCAATCTGCCCGGCGGGCACGCCGGCCCACACATGCAGGCCGAACACCGCGTCCGGTTTGGGCGCCTTCATCACACCTTCCTGCACCATCATTTTGGCGCCCCAGGTATTTTTGCCGTCGGGGATGAAGTCGCTTGGGCCTTCTTCGGCCGGTTGGAAGTAGAACACCACAGTGCCCGGCAGGCGTTCGCGCATACCGCTCAGGATTTTCGCCGTGCTCAGCAGGATGGCGACGTGGGCGTCGTGGCCGCAGGCGTGCATCACGTCGACTTCCTTGCCCAGGTAGGTACCTTTGGCTTTGGAGGCGAAGGGCAGGTCGGCGACTTCCTTCACCGGCAGCGCATCCATGTCGGCGCGCAGGGCCACGGTGGGACCGGGGAGGGCGCCTTTCAGTACTGCAACGACGCCCGTACGGGCGACGCCGGTTTTTACCTCAAGGCCCAGGTCGCGCAGTTGTTTCGCAACCAGTTCGGCCGTGCGGATTTCGGTGTTGCCCAATTCCGGGTGGGCGTGGATATCGCGTCGGGTTTCCAGCAGCGCCGGCTCAAGGGCTTTTGCCTGGGTGGCAATTTCCTCACGGGCGCTGTCCTGGCCGCTGCTGGCGGCAATCACGGCACTGCTGGCAACGGCGCACAGCGCGCCGAAAACCCACGGGTGTGTCAGACCGGTTAAACGCATAGGGACCTCTCCTGAGTTTATTGTTGTTGATCTTTCTCCTGCACAGTGCCGGCGGTTACCACCTGCACACTCAGGCGCGGCGTAGCCAGGTCCAGCCCGGCTTCGTCCAGATGACGCTTGAGGGACAGGTTGAACGCCCGCGACACTTCCCACTGCTTGATCGGTGCGGTCTTGAATCGCGCGCGCAGGATCGCGCTGCCCGACTCGAAGCTCTCCACGCCTTGAATCTCCAGCGGTGACCAGATATTGCGGCGCTGCAGCGGATCGTTGCGCATTTTCTGGCCGACATCGCGCATCAGCTTGATGGCGTCGTCAATCTCCATGTTGTACGGGATGGCCACGCGGAAGATCGCGTAGCCGAACTCCCGCGAGTAATTCTTGATGCTCTTGATCTCGCTGAACGGGATGGTGTGCACGATGCCGTCGATGTCACGCAGGCGCACGGTGCGGATGGTCAGGCCTTCGACGGTGCCGAGGTGACCACCGACATCCACGTAGTCATCGATGGCCAGGGAGTCTTCGATGATGATGAACAGGCCGGTGATCAAGTCCGCCACCAAGGACTGTGCGCCGAAACCGATGGCCAGGCCGATCACACCAGCACCCGCCAACAGCGGCGTGACGTTCATGCCCATGTTCGCCAGGGCGACGATGGCGGCGATGATGAAGATGGTCACGAACAGCACGTTGCGGATCAGCGGCATCATGGTCTGCGCGCGGGCATTGGCCAGGCCTTTGCGCGAGCGGGTGAGGGCGTGATGAATCGCGGTGTCGCTGAGGATCCAGATCAACCAGGCAAACAGCAGGGTCCCGGCCAGCCCGAACAGCTTGACGCTGACTTCATGGCCGTCGCCTTCGGTAAAGCGGATCAGCGACAGGCCCCACACCCGCAGGCCCAGCTCGATAAACACCAGCCATACGATAAGGTGGGCCAGGGTGTAGACGAAGCTCTTCAGGCGTTCGGAGTACAGCGCATGGCGCTTGTGCCCGCGTTGCGGCTTGAGGGCGTGACGCCGTACCAGGCCGTTGATCACCATGCACAACACCAGCAGCACCGTACACAACAGCGACTGACGCAATGCCGTGCTGGTATCGCCAGCAGAGACAAAGGTGGCGAATAGCGAAATACCTACCAGCAGCAAAGCCGGGATATACCAGAAGGAGCCGATGATTTCGATGGTGTCGCTGAGGGCGCGGCGTGTGAGGCGGCGTGACAGCGGCTGGTTGCGAATCAGGTGGGCGATAGGCCGGCGGAAACGCAGGATGAACACGCCAGTAGACAGCGCCGCCATCACATTGGCGATGGTCGCGGCGGTATGGGACAAGTGTTGCCCAAGCGCTGCGACCAGTCGTGGGTCGCTCAAGGCTTCACCGAAGGCGGCAAAACTGCCGATCCACCACAGTGGGCGGAAAGCTTGGTGACGCAGGATATACAGCGCTCGATGGCGATGCGGGCCGTCGAGTAGCGAAAACGCAATCACGCAGATCGCCGAGAAACAGGTGCCGACCACCAGTGCGTAGGCCAACACCATCGCCAGGGATTTGCCCAGGGACGAGGGCAGGGCGTAGCTCAGGTACACGGTGATCACCAGCGCGATCAGCCATGGGCCGAGTTTACGCAGGGCAAAACGCACCATGTCCCAGGTACGCGGGTGTTGCGGCAGTTCTTCGGGCAGGCCGAAGCGTTCGCGCACGCGGTGACTGAGCCAGATCAGCGCGGCGGCGAGTAGGCTCCACACGGCAAGGATCAGGGCAAAACCGAAAATGATCGGCAGCCATTCGTTGGCTGGCAGCATCAGCGCACTGAGTTCTTCTTTGGCCAGGTCGATTTCATTGGACCAGCGCCCCAGCGGGCTGTCGGCCCCAGAGAACTGCGCTTCCAGGTTGGCCAGGGTGCCGCCGATCAACCCCAGCACGCCTTCTTCCGCGGCCGGTTGAGCTTTTTTCGTGGCTTCGCGCAGCTTTTTCAGGTCACTCAGCAACTGGGTACGTTGCTGGTCGTTCTCCAAGGTCTTGATCACCTCGTCCAACGACTGCCCCAGCGGCACTTCGGCCTGGGGCTGGGTCTTGTTGGTGTTACCGAGCAGGCCCGGCAAGCCCACGGCATGGGCAGGCGTCAGCGGCAGCAGCGTCAGCAGGGCGATCAGGCAGTAGCAGGGCAGGGCAAACAGACGGGAAAGCACGAGGCGGTCAACCTTGGAAACGACGAGTTGACCGAGTGTACGAGCGCAATCGTCATTCAGCCAGTTTTGCGAGGATCTTGTACACCACGGTGCCCAGGATCAGCAGCATGCCAATCCACATGCCAAACACGCCGAGGGGCTTGTCACGGAAGTTGAAGCCCACGGCGAGCATGATCATGCCGATCAGGATCGGGATAAGCATGGCGTGGAAGGAGGACATGGAGATCATGGTGCGACGGCCTTGTCGGAGTGGAAATACTGACAAGTCTAGGTCGGTTTGCAGGAAGTGGGGTTGATGTGTATCAGAAACACATCAACCCCATGCCACATCAGGGCAAGTCGCGGCTCGCGTAGAACGCGCCCAGCACCTTCACCAGATGCGCCAAATCATGACTACCGCACAGTTCACGAATGGAGTGCATGGCAAACGTCGGCAGGCCGATGTCCACGGTGCGCACGCCCAGATGGCTGGCGGTGATCGGGCCGATGGTAGAGCCGCAACCCATGTCGCTGCGCACCACGAAGCTCTGCACCGGTACTTCCTGGGCCATGCACAGGTGGCGGAAGAACCCGGCGGTTTCGCTGTTGGTGGCGTAGCGCTGGTTGCTGTTGACCTTGATCACCGGGCCGGCGTTGAGCTTGGGGCCGTGGTTGGCGTCATGCTTCTCGGCGTAGTTGGGGTGCACGCCGTGGGCGTTGTCCGCAGACACCAACAGGGATTTCTGAATGGTGCGTACGAACTCATCCCCTTCCGGCAACAGGCGACGCAGGGTCTGTTCCAGCATCGGGCCATCGGCACCGCACGCCGAGCAGGAGCCGACTTCTTCGTGGTCGTTGCACACCAGTACGCAGGTTTCTTCGCTGTCGCTGGTGAGCAAGGCTTGCAGGCCCGCGTAGCACGACAGCAGGTTATCCAGGCGTGCGCCGGCGATGAAGTCGCCGTTCAGGCCGATAACCGCAGCGCTTTGCGTGTCGTAGAAGCTCAGCTCGTAGTCGAGCACCACATCGGCGTTCAAGCCATGTTCCCGTGCAAGCTGCTCGGTGAGCACGGCGCGGAAGTCCACGCGCTCGTCACCCGCAAACTGCGCGAGGATCGGCGGCAGTTCGGTCTGGGCATTGATCGCCCACCCCTGGTTGGCTTCACGGTTCAGGTGAATGGCCAGGTTGGGGATGATGGCGATGGGCAGCTTGAAGTCGATCAACTGGCTTTCGACCTTGCCGTCGCGGCGGAAGGTTACGCGGCCAGCCAGGGACAGGTCGCGGTCGAACCACGGCGCCAGCAGCGCGCCGCCGTAGACTTCCACGCCCAGTTGCCAGAAGCCCTGGCGTTGCAGCTCAGGCTGGGGCTTGACCCGCAGGCACGGGCTGTCGGTGTGGGCACCGACCAGGCGGATACCGCCCTGCAACGGCGAATGGCGGCCGAGCTTGAAGGCAATGATCGAGGAATCGTTGCGGGTCACGTAGTAGCGACCGTTAGCCTCGGTGGTCCAGGTCTCGCGCTCGTCGAGACGCTGGTAACCGGCCGCTTCCAGGCGCTGGGCCAGGGCGGCAGTGGCATGAAAAGGAGTAGGGGAGACCTTGAGGAAGTCGATCAGGCCTTGATTCAACGCTTCGCGCATAAATAGCTCCAGACAGCAGTGCGCGGAGTTTACCGTATTGGCTCGCGATTTGGCGTGAAGCTACCTTCTTGAGCAACACACAAAACTACTGTGGGAGCGGGCTTGCCTGCGGTAGCGGTGTGTCAGTCAATGCATTTGGCACAGATAGACCGCTATCGCAGGCAAGCCAGCTCCCACACTGTACTGCGTTCGCAGCTTTAAAAAGGGGCGGGGCACTCGAAACGCAAACGCTCGCCACTTTGCGGGTGGGTGAAGCTCAGCATGCTCGCGTGCAGGCACAGGCGCGGCCAGGCGGCCAGAGCTTGCTCATGGGCATACAGGCCATCACCCAGCAACGGGTGGCCGATGGAGAGCATGTGCACACGCAGTTGGTGCGAACGCCCGGTGATCGGCGTCAGCTCTACGCGGCACCAGTCGCCACAGCGTTCCAGCACTTTCCAGAAGGTCAGCGCATGCTTGCCGAATTCGTGGTCCACCACGTGGCGCGGCTTGGTCGGCGGGTCGTAGCGCAGGGGCAGGTCGATGCTGCCGCTGTCCAGTTCCGGTTGGCCCCAGGCCAGGGCGGTGTAGGCCTTTTCGGTTTCACGGTCATGAAACTGGCGGGACAGTTCGCGGTGGATGTCGGCGTCACGGGCCAGCAGGATGATGCCTGAGGTTTCCCAGTCCAGGCGATGGACGATACGGGCTTCCGGGTAGCCGTTTTCCTGCAGGCGGGTGATCAGGCAGTCCTTGTTGTCGTCGGCGCGGCCAGGCACCGAAAGCAGCAGGGTGGGCTTGTTCACCACCAGGACGGCGTCGTCCTGATGCAGGATATGAATGTTGGACAGCGGCATTAAACAGCCTCGTAACAAACGCCAACGGCGGCTCGCCCACCCGGCCCCCAAAAAAGGGATCAGGGTGAACGAGCCGCCGTGGCGGCCGCCTGTTCGATCAACGATCAGGCAGGGTGATATTGAGTTCCAGAATCGAGCAGCTGCCGTCATTTTCCAGAGCGACATGCACGTCATCGTTGCCGATATTGACGTACTTGCGGATCACCTCGACCAGTTCCTTCTGCAAGGCTGGCAGGTAGTCCGGTGTACTGCGTTGGCCGCGTTCGTGCGCCACGATGATCTGTAGACGCTCTTTCGCTACCGACGCGGTACTTGGCTTTTTGTTGGCGCGAAAGAAGTCGAGAAATTTCATTGTTTAGTTGCCTCCAAAGATACGCTCGAAGAATCCCTTCTTCTTGACATCGAGGAAGCGGTGTTCCACGGTCTTGCCCAGCAGGCGATCGACGGCATCGCTGTACGCCTGGCCGGCGTCGCTCTGGTCGTCAAGAATCACCGGAACACCCTGGTTGGAAGCCTTCAGGACGGCCTGGGATTCTGGAATCACGCCCAGCAGGGTCACGGCGAGGATTTCCTTCACGTCTTCAACGCCAAGCATTTCGCCGTTGCTGACGCGCTCTGGGTTGTAGCGGGTGAGCAGCAAGTGCTCCTTGATCGGCTCCTGGCCTTCTTCGGCGCGCTTGGATTTGCTGGCCAGCAGGCCCAGCATGCGGTCCGAGTCACGTACGGAGGAGACTTCCGGGTTGGTCACGACGATGGCTTCATCGGCGAAGTACATGGCCAGGTGAGCACCGGTTTCGATACCGGCCGGCGAATCGCAGACCACGTATTCGAAGGTTTCCTTCAACTCGGCCAGGACTTTGCCTACGCCTTCTTTGGTCAGCGCGTCTTTGTCACGGGTCTGGCTGGCGGCCAGCACGTACAGGTTCTCAAGGCGCTTGTCCTTGATCAGGGCCTGTTGCAGGTTGGCTTCACCGTTGACCACGTTGACGAAGTCATACACCACGCGGCGTTCGCAGCCCATGATCAGGTCGAGGTTGCGCAAGCCGACGTCGAAGTCGACGATAACTGTCTTGTGGCCGCGCAGCGCGAGACCGGTACCGATAGCGGCGCTGGTGGTGGTCTTACCCACACCACCCTTGCCGGATGTAACCACGAGAATCTTGGCCAAGGTGTTTCACCCCTAAGGAAGAAGGACATTTCGGTCCCTGAAAAACATCTCTTGGAACTCGCTGCAGGCGGACAGCCTTGTAGGAAAAAATAATTCCTACATAAGTAATGCCGGTTTCGCTGTGCTATCAGAGTCTAGAGATGCTTGGAAAATGCGGCAGTATCCGTTAAAGACGGATGATGTTCAACACATCGCCCGACAGGTTGACCTGCACCGAAGCCCCCCACAGCGGATCACGGCGCAAATCTTCTGAAACCTTGTACTGGCCTGCGATGGACACTAGCTCAGCGGTCAACTGCTGGCAAAAAATACGGGCCTTGGTATCACCCTTGATGCCGGCGAGGGCACGTCCGCGCATCGGGCCGTATACATGGATGTTGCCATCGGCGAGAAGTTCCGCCCCTGGGCTGACCGAAGAGATCACCACCAGGTCGCCGCCCTGGGCGTAAATCTGCTGGCCGCCCCTTACGGGCGAGGTGATGATCTTTGTAGGCTTGATCGCAGGCTCCGGTGGCTTCTCCGGTTTTTTCTTCTCTTCACCGACCAGTGGTTCAAGCGGACGTTCGCGCGCGCCGGACGGTGGCAGTACTGGCAGTTCAATGGCGATCGCTGCAGCAATGTCTTCGATACGACTGGCACGAATCGCCAAGGTACGCAGCCCGTGGGAGCGGCAAACACGCATCAGGCCGGGCAGGTCGATGACGCCTTGGCCCGCGGGCAGTTTGTCCAAGGCCAGCACCAGCGGGGCATTGTTGAAAAAGTTGGGTGCCAGGGCGACTTTGGCGGCGAGCTGGCGGTCCAGGGCGTCGAGGTCGTTACGGGCGAGTTCCAGCACGGTGATGGCGAGCATGCTGCCTTTCAGCTGGAACACGGGATCTTGGTCTAGCGGTTCGGTTTGGCTCATGGTCGGCAAAAGCGGCTTGTCACGAAAAGTGTCGAGACTTATAACGAGAACACTCACTCGCCGCAAGCCGAGTCGAACCGTTGTAGAATGCGCGGCCCTTGTCTTTACCGGAATCTGTAATGGATCGCCCGCGTTTTCGAGCTGTATTTTTTCACCCGCGTTTCTGGCTGTTATGGCTGGGGCTCGGCCTGCTGTGGCTGGTCACCCAACTGCCCTACCGCGCGCTGCTGACCATTGGTCGGCTGCTGGGCGCCGGCATGTACCGCGTGGCCGGCGAGCGTCGCCGCATCGCCGCACGCAACCTGGAACTGTGCTTCCCGGAAAAATCCGCCCAAGAGCGCAAACACTTGCTCAAGGAAAACTTTGCCTCCACCGGCATCGCCTTCTTTGAAATGGCCATGAGCTGGTGGTGGTCGCGCCAGCGCCTGGCGCGGCTGGCCCATGTCGAAGGCCTGGAACACCTCAAGCAGGCCCAACTGGACGGCAAGGGCGTGATCCTCATGGCCCTGCACTTCACCACCCTGGAAATCGGCGCCGCGCTGCTGGGGCAGAAGCACACCATTGATGGCATGTACCGCGAGCACGGCAACCCGTTGTTCGACTACATCCAGCGCCGTGGCCGCGAACGCCACAACCTCGACTCCCTGGCCGTGGAGCGCGAAGACGTGCGCGGCATGCTCAAGCTGCTGCGCGCCGGGCGTGCCATCTGGTATGCACCGGACCAGGACTACGGCGCCAAGCAAAGCATTTTCGTGCCGCTGTTCGGCATCCAGGCCGCCACCGTGCCTGCCACCAGCAAGTTTGCCAAGCTGGGCAAGGCGCTGGTGGTGCCGTTTACTCAACAGCGCCTGGCCGATGGCAGCGGTTACCGCCTGGTGATCCACCCGCCGTTGACTGACTTCCCTGGCGAAAGCGATGAAGTCGACTGCCTGCGCATCAACCAGTGGGTCGAAGCCTCGGTGCGTGAATGCCCTGAGCAATACTTATGGACCCATCGCCGCTTCAAGAGCCGGCCACCGGGTGAGCCTAAGCTGTACGAAAAACGCCGCCGATAAGACAGACATTTCCCCACATGGAGTGACGCAATGCGCCCAGCTGAACCGGTTACAGGCTTGATTCTTTCCGGCGGCGGGGCGCGAGCGGCGTATCAGGTGGGGGTACTGGCGGCGATTGCCGAGCTGTTGCCGCCGGGGGCGCCTAACCCGTTTCCAGTGATTGTCGGCACATCGGCCGGCGCGATCAACGCGGTGAGCCTGGCCAGTGGCGCTACGGACTTCAGGGCCGCGATCCAACGTCTTACCGCGTTCTGGCAGGGCTTTCGCAGTCATCTGGTGCTGCGCAGTGATTGGCCGGGGGTGATTCGCCAGGCGAGTCGCTTCTTTATCCACAGCCTCCTCGGTCTTGGCGCGCAGGTGCCGGTGGCGCTGCTCAACAGCACGCCGCTGAAAGCGCTGCTCAGGGACAAGCTGCACTTGCCTGGCATCGATGAAGCGATTCGCACCAAACATCTGCATGCGGTGGCGGTGACCGCCTTCGGCTACGAGTCCGGCCACGCAGTGACCTTCTATCAGGGCGGCGGCACTATCGATGCCTGGTTGCGCCACCGTCGTATCGGCGTGCCGACCCAACTGACGGTTGAACACCTGCTGGCCAGCTCCGCGATTCCCTTGTTGTTCGCCCCGGTCAAACTTGACCAGGAGTATTTCGGTGATGGCGCCGTGCGGCAATCGGCGCCGATCAGTCCGGCGTTGCACCTGGGTGCCAGTCGCGTGCTGGTGGTCGGCGTCAGCGGCAACCCACGCGGCAATGAACCGGCGGCGCAGCGTACCTACACCGGCCAGGAGCCTACTCTGGCGCAGATTGGCGGGCATATGCTCAACAGCACGTTCATTGACAGCCTGGAAAGCGATATCGAGTTGCTGGAGCGCTTGAATCAGTACAGCCACGCCGCGCCTGGCGTGGCGGCGGTGGAAGTGCTGGTGATTGCACCGAGTCAGCCAATCGACGAAATCGCGGCACGGCACCGTCAGGAATTGCCGGCGGCATTACGCTTGTTTCTGCGTGGGCCGGGGGCGACCAAGACGAGCGGGGCGGGGGTATTGAGTTACTTGCTGTTCGAGGCGGGGTATTGCAGCGAATTGATCGAGTTGGGGCGGCGGGATGCGTTGGCCAAGCGTGAAGAGTTGTCGCGGTTCCTAGGCCTCACGCCGAACCTGTAGGAGCCCGGCTTGCCGGCGATGGCGTCCTCAGGACCGCTATCGCCGGCAAGCCGGGCTCCTACAGGGGTAGGGGCATGGGAATCAGCCAGGGTCAGAAGTGATACTTGACCAGGAAGCTTGCGGTGTCCTGGTTAGTCTTGAACGCACCCGAATCTTCGATCCCGTACTTGTTCTTCCAGTAGTCGTATTCAAAACCGACATACAACTGCTTGTCGCCCCAATGCAGCGCTTTACCCAGGTCATATTTGACCTGTGGGTTGAAGTGCAGGTTGGCGTGGTAAGTGCCACGGGCGTTCTTGTCGTTGTCCGTCACCCAGTCCATGAAGCCGTCGATCAACACGTCAGAGTTGCCCACGGGGATGGTGTAGGACCAGACCGGAGTAATCTGCCAGACGCCGTCACCCGGACGGTTGCCTTCGGTCTGGCGTTGGTAGAAGTTCAACTGGAAGTAGTCGAAGCCGGGGATGTTCAGGTCGAAGCCCGGGCCGAGCAGGTACGACTCGTTATCGCCTTCGCCAAACTCGTAAGTGAATGCCAGCAGTACATCTTTGATCGGGCCGAACGACAGGTCTTTATCAAAGATCTTGCCGAACGACAGGCGCGGGCTTATTTCACCGTAGTAAGTACTGGGGCCGACGTTGCCGTCCTCCTTACCGTTGTAAAAGATGCGGTCGACGAAGATAAAGTTGTCGCCGTACTTCCAGGCATCCGCATGTTCGAACGTGACGGTTTGCTGGATTTGCGGGTTGACGGTAAAGCTCTTGCCCCACAGGTAAGTCAGGCTGTTGTTTTGCCACTGCAACAGGTCACCGGCCACGGCTTGGCCACCGGCCAGCAGGGATCCCGCCAGCATCAGGCCTTTGAACATAGGTTTCATTCGGTTGCTCCCGAGTTAAAGTTTTATGGTTTTTCTTCTACGCAGGCGCTCTGATGTGGCGCCTTTTGGTTCGCTGCAAAAATCGTCTGTTCGGTCAGCTTTAGTGCTTTTAGCAAGAGCTGCGCCAAGGTGTTTAAAAAGCCAAAAAATCCCCGTCGGCTGCATGGGATGCAGTCGAATTCAGAGGACTTTTGCGCACTTTGGCCGCAGACATAAGGCCGGGATAAGTTGGCCTTGCAGTCAGCTTTTACATTTGCTGTTTTTTTTTGAGTCGATTCGAGCGGGCGCGGAGAATACTGGCTCCTAGGCCGTGGCTCAAGTGCGCTGTTAAAGCGCGCGTGGGGCGAGAATGGGGCACGGCTTGTGGCCGGCCCCAGGTGAAGGGTGTGCATGCTTGTGTTCCCTGTTTCGTTATTGTTTTTATTCTTTGCTTTTTAGTAACAGGGGGAATCAATGCGTATGAGCGACTTCAGGGCGTTCAGCGCCACCGAGAATGTTGAACAGGATATTCAGCGACAACGCGCTGAGCGTGGCCATGGCGATGCCACTGTGGGTAATCGGGCTCATCCACAGCGGTAACTGCGCGAAGAACTCCGGGCGCACCACGGGGATCAGGCCCATGCCGATACTCACCGCCACCAGCAACTGGTTGCGACGGTCGGCGATGTCGGCTTCCTGCAGGATCTTGATGCCGGTCGCCGCCACCATGCCGAACATGGCGATGGCCGCGCCGCCCAGCACCGCCGGTGGAATCGATGCCACGAGGTAGGCGGCCTTGGGCAACAGGCTCAGGACAATCAGGAAGACCCCGGCCATGATCGTCACCGAACGGCAACGCACGCCGGTCATCTGCACCAGGCCGATGTTCTGCGCGAAGGAAGAGTGGGTGAAGGTGTTGAAGAAGCCGGCAAAGAATGACGCGCCGGCATCACACAACAGGCCTCGGCGCAGCATCTTCGGCGTGACATCCTGGCCGGTGATCTTGCCCAGCGCGAGAAACATCCCGGTGGATTCGACAAAGATGATCACCACCACCAGGCACATCGACAGGATCGGCGCCAACTCGAACTTGGGCATGCCGAAGTGCAACGGCGTCACCACCTGCACCCACGGTGCCATCGCTAGGCCGCTGAGGTCGACCATGCCGAGCGCACCGCACAAGGCGTAGCCCAGGCCCATGCCGATCAGCACCGAGATATTCACCCAAAAACCGCGCATGAAGCGGTTGATCAGCAGGATGGTGGCCAGTACCAGTGCGGCAATCGCGAGGTAGATCGGCGAGCCAAATGTGGCGGCGGCACTGCCGCCACCGGCCCAGTTCACGGCCACCGGAAACAGCGAAAGGCCAATCGCGGTGATCACTGTGCCGGTCACCAGCGGCGGGAAAAAGCGCACGACCTTGGACATGAATGGCGCGATGAGCATGCCGAAGAACCCGGCGGCGATGGTCGCGCCGAAGATACCCTGCAAGCCGATGCCGGGCATGCCGGCCATCGCGACCATACTGCCGACGGCGGCAAAACTGGCGCCCATCATCACCGGCATGCGAATGCCCACCGGACCGATGCCGAACGACTGCACCATGGTGGCGATACCGGCGACCAGCAGGTCGGCGTTAATCAGAAAAGCGATTTCTTCACGGCTCAAACCGGCGGCCTGGCCAATGATCAGGGGCACGGCGACGGCGCCGCCATACATCAGTAAGACGTGTTGCAGGCCTACCAGAATCAGTTGCAAGAGGGGCAGCCGCACCATGGCGGGCGCGGCAGGAATCTGCGGTTCGGCTAACTCGGTCATGCAACACCTCGGATCTTTTTTATTTTTGTTGTTTCAACAATTGTGTAGCGGAGAGCTTTGTAGTGAGCGGGCTTGCCCCGCGCTGGGTGGCGAAGCCGCCCCAATCCGGCCACCGTGTACTTCCAGACAGAATCCAGGGGGCTGGTTTTAGGGCGGCTTCGCCACCCAGCGCGGGGCAAGCCCGCTCACTACAGGACATCGTTAGCTAGTTGGTACGGGCCCCCTGATTGATCCAGGTGCCAATCAGGTCCCGTTCCTGCTGGGTCATCTGGGTGATGTTGCCCAACGGCATAATCTGGCTCGCCACGGCCTGCGCTTGAATACGCGCGGCCTGCTGCTGGATCTGTGCCGCTGTGTCAAACATCACCCCAGCCGGTGCGGTGCTGAACAGAGGGCTGGTGGGCTTGGCCGAATGGCACACGGTGCAACGCTGCTCGATCACGCTGTGGACCTGGCCGAAATCCGTGGTGGCCTGGGCCGGTGCCGGTTCAGCCGCCGGAGCGGCGGGTGCGGCCGGCGCAGCGGGTTTCAAGCCACCACCCAACGCCGTTTCCGGCAATGGCTGGTACTCGATGGCGGCGGGTGCCTTGGCCACTTCCGGTGCGGTCGACACCGGTTTTGGTCCGGTGACGTACGCCAGGCTGATCATCGCCAACGCGCCTACCGGCAAGGTCCACGCATATTTCTGGCTGTTGTGACGGGTGTTGAAGTAGTGCCGTACCAACACCGCTGCTACCGCGATACCCGCCAGGATCAGCCAGTTGTATTGGCTGCCGTAGGTGCTCGGGAAGTGGTTGCTGATCATGATGAACAGCACCGGCAAGGTGAAGTAGTTGTTGTGACGTGAACGCAACAAGCCTTTGGCCGGCAGTGCCGGGTCTGGCGTGCGGTTCTCCGCGATTGCCGCCACCAACGCGCGTTGCGCCGGCATGATGATGCGGAACACGTTACCGACCATGATGGTGCCGATCACCGCACCCACGTGCAGGTAGGCGCCACGGCCACTGAACACTTTGCTGAAGCCGTACGCGGCGGCAATCAACAGCACGAACAGGATGAAACCGAGCAAAGCAGGGCGCTTGCCCAGGGCCGAGTCGCACAGGAAGGAGTAGATGAACCAGCCGGCGAACAGTGAACCAATGCCCAGCAATACGCCTTCCGGACCACTGAGGCTGCTGCCCGGGGCCAGCAGGTACAAGGTCGGGTTCCAATAGAACACCACGCACAGCAGCGCAATACCGGACATCCAGGTGAAATAGGCTTCCCATTTAAACCAATGCAGGTTGTCCGGCATGGTCGGCGGGGCCAGTTTGTATTTTTCCAGGTGGTAGATACCGCCACCGTGGATCGCCCACAAGTCACCGGCCAGGCCGCTCTTGGGGTTGACGCGATTGAGGTTGTTTTCCAGCCAGACGAAGTAGAAAGAAGCGCCGATCCACGCGACGCCCGTGATCATGTGAACCCAGCGCACGCTCAGGTTCAGCCATTCCATCAAATGTGCTTCCACAGTCTTTACCTCTCGCCTGTCACCCTTGTTGTCGGGTGATCAGACCTTCTCTTATTGGTGGGGGGCGAGGATCAACCGCTCATCCTCTTTGAAAAAATGCTCATCGCAGTTATTGCCTGTGCCACTGCGATCAACCACCAGGAAGTCATCCCGCTTTTCGATCGTCAGCACCGGGTGGTGCCAGACGCCGCGATGGTAATTAATGCCCTGCCTGCCGTTGGTGACGAAGGCGCGGACCAAGCCCGATACAGGTTCATCGCCAAGTGGCGCGACCACGATCAGAAAGGGGTTGCCGAGCAGCGGAATGAAAGCCTGGCTGCCCAGCGGGTGTCGTTCCAGCATGCACACGGTCAGCGGCATGTCCTGCGCGTCGGCGCGGAAGATGCTGATGATGGCGTTGTCCTCTGGCTTGGCGGTTTCCACCGTTGCCAGTTTGTGGAAGCGCATGGTCGACCCGTTGTTGATCATGAAGTGATCGCTGCCATCGGTTTCGATAACGTCTCCGAAAGGGGCGAAGGCTTCTTTGGTCAGGGGTTCGATCATCAGTGTGCGCATGGCTGTCTTCTTAATCTCTTGAATGCTGTGATTTCTGTGTAGGAGTCCGGCTTGCCGGCGATTGCAATCTTGAGGACGCCATCGCCGGCAAGCCGGGCTCCTACAGGTTCGGGGTCAGTGCTTACTTGGCTACTTTACCGAGGACCCGCAGGCGGCTCACACCACCATCCGGGAACACATTCAGGCGGATGTGAGTAATCGGGCCTAGCGCCTTGATCTGCTCGGCAAACGTGTGTTCAGCGTGCATTTCCAGCTTCTGCGCCGGCAGCAGTTCGCGCCAGAACAGCGATTGGGTTTCGATCTGGCTGTCGGTGCCGCCCTTCACGAAGGCGCCCTGGATCGAGCAGGTGTCCGGGTAGTTGCCTTTGAAGTGCAGGGTGTCGACGATGATTTTCTCGATCTCGCCCGGATGGCCCAGCGCCACAATCACCCAGTCATTGCCTGGCGTGCGACGACGTGCGGTTTCCCAGCCGTCGCCCATGTTGATACCACGGCCTGGGTTGAGGATGTTGCTCATGCGGCCGAAGTGTTCATCGGAGCAGGCTAGGGCACGACCGCCGTTAAGAGCGGCAGCCAGGTCGACCTGTTCGTTGTCGCCCACCGAGGACCAGTCGCGGAACGGCACGCCGTACACACGCAGACGGGCCACGCCGCCATCCGGGTAGATGTTGAAACGCAGGTGGCTGAACGCCTGGTCGTTGTTGATCTCGTGGTAGTGGTGACTGTTGCCTTGCAGCTCGACGGCCGACAGCACTTCCACCCACTGGGTCTTGTCATCCGGCTCGCCCGAAGCCAGGAAGCAGGCTTCCAGGGAGGCCGACGGCGGGAAGTTGCCGGTGAAGAATGAAGTGTCGATGTCCACGCCTTTGATGCTGCCCGGTACGCCCAGGCGGATCACAGCGCTGTCGTAGCCTTCGAAGCGCTTGCGGCGCGACTCCCAGCCGTCCATCCACTTGCCGTTGTCATCGAAAACGCCCTCCTTCCATACGGCCGGGGTCGGCTGGAACAGGCGGTTGGCGTCGGCGAACCAGTCATCGGTGACGGAGATGATCTTGGTGCCCAGGCGGGCGTCGGCCAGGTTGACGAACTTTTCGAAAGGTACGGCGTAAGCTTTCATTCTTCTTGTCTGCCTTAGAGAGAGTGGCTGGGGATGGTCGTTTAGAGGGTCAGTAATCGGAACAACGCGATCTTGTTGATCTCGGCCAGTGCACATTTGAACTCGGCCTCGACCGAGTTGTGAATGCGCGTTTCGAACGCGGCCAGGATCTGATGCCGGTTGCTGCCTTTTACCGCCATGATGAAGGGAAACTTGAACTTGGCCTTGTAGGCATCGTTCAGCTCGGTGAAGCGAGAAAACTCTTCGGCCGTGCATTGGTGAATCCCCGCGCCAGCCTGTTCATCAGTGCTGGCTTGGGTGAGTTGGCCCTGGACGGCAGCTTTGCCGGCCAGGTCCGGGTGAGCGTTGATCAGCGCCAACTGGCTGGCATGATCGGCGCTCAACAGGATGTCGCTCATGCGCTGGTGCAGGGTTTCGATCTGGTCGACCGAAGCGTCCTGGCCCAGGTCGTAGGCCTTTTCGGCTACCCATGGCGAATGTTCGTAGATATCGGCGAAGGCTGCGACGAATGCATCGCGGCTCAGGGTCGACGGTTTCAAGGTGTGAAACGCAGTCATTTCGCGGCTCCCGTGTACGGGTGGGTTTCGTGCCAGTGACGGGCAATGTCCACACGACGAGTGAACCACACCTGTTCGTGACCTTTGACGTATTCAATGAACCGCTTCAACGACGCCAGGCGCGCCGGGCGGCCGATCAGGCGGCAGTGCAGGCCAATGGAAAGCATCTTCGGTGCCTCGGCGCCTTCGGCGTAGAGCACGTCGAACGCGTCCTTGAGGTATTCGAAGAAGTCATCGCCCTTGTTGAAACCCTGCACCTGGGTGAAGCGCATGTCGTTGGTGTCCAGGGTGTAAGGGATTACCAGGTGCGGCTTGCCGGTGGGGTTGTTGGGTTCCCAGTAGGGCAGGTCGTCGTCGTAGGTGTCGCAGTCATAGAGAAAGCCGCCTTCCTCCATCACCAGCCGCCGGGTGTTGGGGCCGGTGCGGCCGGTGTACCAGCCCAGTGGGCGCTCGCCGGTCAGCTCGGTGAGGATGCGGATGGCTTCGAGCATGTGCTCACGCTCCTGGGCCTCGTCCATGTACTGGTAGTCGATCCAGCGGTAGCCGTGGCTGCAGATCTCATGGCCGGCCTCGACCATCGCGCGGATCACATCCGGATGGCGCTGAGCGGCCATCGCCACGGCGAAGATGGTCAGCGGGATATCGAATTCTTTGAATAACTTGAGGATGCGCCACACGCCGGCACGGCTGCCGTATTCGTACAGCGACTCCATGCTCATATTGCGTGCGCCTTGCAGCGGCTGGGCCGAGACCATTTCCGAGAGGAAGGCTTCGGACTCTTTGTCACCGTGCAGGATATTGCGCTCGCCACCTTCTTCGTAGTTGAGTACGAAAGACAGCGCAATGCGCGCCTTGCCCGGCCAGTGGGGGTGAGGAGGGTTACTGCCGTAACCGATCAGGTCGCGTGGGTAGTCAGCGCTCACTGCAGTCTTCCTTCTTGTTCGTCGTGTTAGCGATGAGTGATTGTATACAACTTATCGCGCACTTTGTAAGCCTACATTTCTGCATTTTTTCTGCAGGGCTCTAGATGAATGGTGTAGCAAGAAACTTGCCTGGTTGGTCAGCTAATGGACAAAAGGTCGTTTAAAAGCAAGGATTACTCATCGATTGTGCCGTTGAGCAACGCAGGCAGGTAGATCCATAGGTTTGTGATTTTTATTGTGTACAATTTTTTTAAAAAGTGTCTTAATCAGCCATCGCCGGCTTTTTCGCTGCCCTGAAAAAGTGCGGACCACTCTTCTACTGACTATGGGAGGCGCGTAGACGCCATGGGACGTTTGACCACACACGTTTTGGATGCTGCACACGGCTGCCCCGGCAGCGCAATCAAGGTTGAGCTGTACCGCGTCGAAGGCGCGCAGCTGGAACTGGTCGCCACCGCCGTCACCAACAGCGACGGCCGTTGCGACGCGCCCTTGTTGCAGGGCGATGATTACCGCAGTGGTGTGTACCAGCTGCAATTCAGCGCCGGTGACTACTATCGCGCCCGTGGTGTGCAACTGCCCGAACCGGCCTTCCTGGATGTGGTGGTCCTGCGCTTCGGCATCAGCGCCGAACAGGATCACTACCATGTCCCGCTACTGATTTCGCCCTACAGCTACTCCACCTATCGCGGTAGCTAGCGTCACCTCGCTTCACACCCCCAAAGCTCTTCGTTGGTTTTTCGCCCGCCCACACTGCGGGCTTTTTTTCGTCTTGATCTCTGGTTAACTGTCTACCTCTCCCGCCGTGCGTCGTTCACCTAGCCTCTGGTTTGCAATGCCAAGGAGGCATTCATGAGCACGGCATGCAGCGGTCGGATGCCTGGTTCCAGGCGGGCAGTCGTGGCCAATGGGTGGGCCAGCGCAGTGTCATGGCGCAAGTCAGGGCAGCCCTCGCGCAGGGGCGCCTGGTCAACGTGCTGGCGGGTATCCAGCACGATGCCAATCGCGGACGTTCACGGTGTTTTTCGTCAAGCTTGAAGGTATCTGAGTGCCTGCTTCAGCGACTGAGCAGCGACGCCGCGCCAGCCCCGCCGAACAAGGCGGCGCTGGCGCGGTTGAACCAGTTCTGGCCTTTGCCGCTGCGCAAGTACCGCGCAGCGCCATGGGCGCCCAGGCCGTAGGTCAACTTGCACAGCAGGTCGAGTACGGTCCAGGTGGCGATCATGATCAGCAATTGCGGGAGAAAGGGCTGCGTACCATTGAGAAACTGGGGCAAGAAGGCGGCGAAAAACAGGATGTCCTTGGGGTTGCTCGCGCCCAGTACAAACGCTCGGCCAAACAGCGTGCGAAAGCGTGGGGTAGCGATGGCCTGGGGCACTACGGCACCTTGCGCTGGTTGGCGCGATTGCTGCCAGCTCTGCCAGGCGAGGTAAAACAGGTAGAGCGCGCCGACAATTTTCAAGGCGCTGAACACCTGCTCGGAGGCCAGTAGCAGAGCGCCCAGGCCCAGGGCCGAGGCGCTCAACAGGCAGATCGAGGCAAACACCCCACCGAGAAACGCTGGATACGAACGGCGCAGGCCGAAGTTGAGACTGTTGCTGATCATCAGCAATGACAGGGGCCCCGGGATCAGGATCACCACCAATGCCGCGCCGCTGAACAGTAGCCAGGTTTCCAGGTTCATCCGTTACTCCTTTATAGAAATATGAATTTGGCGATAAAGATCGCGCACAGCACCCATAGGCTGACGGAAATCTCACGGTACTTGCCAGTGCCGGCCTTGAGCGCCACGTACGTGATAAAGCCCAGGGCAATACCGTCAGCAACCGAAAACGTCAGCGGCATCATGATTGCCGTGACGATCGCGGGAATGCTGTCGGTGGCTTCATCCCAATTGATATGGGCCATGCTCGCCATCATCAGCATGGCAACGTAAATCAGCGCACCGGCGGTGGCATATGCCGGGATCATGCCGGCCAGCGGTGCAAAAAACATCGCCGCCACAAACAGCACGCCTACGGTCACGGCGGTGAGCCCGGTGCGACCGCCAGCGGCCACGCCAGCAGCACTTTCCACATAGCTGGTGACCGGTGGCACACCGACCATCGCACCAAACACACTGGAGGCACTGTCGGCCTTCAATGCACGGGAGAGGTTATCGATCTTGCCCTCGGCATTGACCAACCCGGCCCGTTGCGCGACGCCCATGAGTGTACCTGCGGTATCAAACATGTGTACAAAAAGAAATGCAAATACAACGCTTATCATGCTGACATTGAATACACCTTTAATGTCCATGGCCATCCAGGTCGGCGCCAGGCTCGGCGGGGTGGAGATCATGCCGTTGTAATGCACCAAGCCCAGGCCCCAGCCAGCGAGCGTCACGGCGATGATGCTGATCAGGATCGCGCCGAACACACGGTGGTAGCTGAGGATGGCGATCAGCAGAAAGCACACGGCCGCGAGCAGTGGCGCGGGTTCATGCAGTGAACCGAGCTTGATCAGCGTGGCCGGGCTGTCGACGATGATGCCGGCGGTTTTCAGGCCGATCACCCCTAGGAACAGGCCCACGCCCGCGCCCATGGCATGACGCAGGCTGACGGGGATGCTGTTGAGCAACCATTCACGCACTCGCGAGAGCGTCAGGCCCATGAACAGCACGCCGGAGATAAACACCGCCCCCAGCGCGGTTTCCCAGGTGTACCCCATGGTGCCGACCACGGTGTAGGTGAAAAACGCGTTCAGGCCCATGCCCGGCGCCAGGCCCACCGGCCAGTTGGCATACAAGCCCATCAGTAGGCAACCCAGCGCGGCGGCAATACAGGTGGCAACAAATGCCGCGCCGTGGTCAATGCCTGCGTCGGCCATGATGTTGGGGTTGACGAAGATGATGTACGCCATGGTGATGAAGGTGGTAAGGCCGGCGATCAGCTCGGTCTTCACTGTGGTGCCATGCAAGCGCAGTTTGAACAGGCGTTCCAGCCAGCCGTTCTGTGAGGGGGCAAGGTCAAGCGTCGGGGCTTCGGATTTGCGGCTATCCACAGCGAGTACTCCTCAAGAGTTTTATTGTTATTTCCAGCGCCGGTCACGGGTGTGGGCAACAGCGCTTTGAGGTACTGGCGGGTTTTGTTGACCAATAGGTCAAGAACTCGCACGAGGCGAATTATGCTTTTGTATACAAATAAAGCAAATAATGTTTTCGAATAGCGGTGTGAAGGGCTAGTTCGCGCTCAATGCCTGATTGACGGCCAGCCATCCTGTCACTGCCTCTTCGCCCGCTTCACTGAACGCGCGTTGCAACAGTTTCACCTGTTCACGGCGCAGAGATTGCTCGAAACGCAGGCCTTCGTCGGTCAATTCCAGCAGGCGTTTACGTTTGTCGGTCTCAGATGCAACGCTGTTCACCAGGTGCATTTCCTGCAATTGGCGCAGCGGCATGTTCAGCGCTTGCTTGCTCACACCGAGCAACTCCAGCAGTTCCTTCACGCTCAAGGCCGGGTAGCGTGCGATAAAAAACACAATGCGCTGGTGCACCCGGCTCAGGCCACGGCGCTCCAGCATTTCGTCGGCTTTGGCGGTAAACGCCTGGTAGCCGAAGAAGAACGCTTCCATGGCTGTTTGCTGAGCGGTGGGGTTTTTAAGGTCAAGCATATTGACGTATCCGTGTGAGTCGTCGTAATTTCGGTCAACTAGTTTGACGTATTTCCCAGAGGCTTCGCTACCGGTGACCTTATGGCCTTCTCTGAACGTGTTACGCGCCTCAAAAGCTCCTTGATCCGTGAAATCCTCGCGGCAGCCCAGCGCCCGGAAGTGATGTCGTTCGCCGGTGGCCTGCCGGCCGAAGCCATGCTGCCTGCGCTGAACTGGGACGACATGCCCCTCAACATTGGCCAATACGGCATGAGCGAAGGCGAGCCACAGTTGCGCGAATTGCTTGCCGCCGAAGCGCGTGCACTCGGCGTGCCGTGCCAGGCCAGCCAGGTGCTGGTGGTCAGCGGTTCCCAGCAAACCCTGGACTTGGCGGCCAAGCTGTACATCGACAAAGGCACGCAGATTCTGTTGGAAGGCCCGACTTACCTCGCCGCCTTGCAGATATTCCAACTGTTCGGTGCCGATTGTCTTACCGTGCAACTGGAAGCCGATGGCCCTAACCTGGCCGCGTTGCGCGCCAACCTCGAACGCCATCGCCCGGCGTTCATCTACCTGATCCCGACCTTCCAGAATCCGTCCGCCGTACGCTACAGCGAAGCCAAGCGCGAAGCCGTCGCTGCGCTGCTCGATGAATTCGGCGTCACTCTGATTGAAGACGAGCCCTACCGCGAACTGACCTTCGACGGCGGCAGCGCCAAACCCATCGTCGGGCGCCTGAAAAAAGCCAGTTGGATCTACACCGGCACCGTGTCCAAGACCCTGTTGCCGGGTTTGCGCGTCGGCTACCTGATCGCCAGCCCGGACCTGTTCCCGCACTTGCTCAAGCTCAAGCAATCGGCCGATCTGCACACCAATCGTGTTGGCCAATGGCAGGCGATGCAGTGGATCGGCAGCGAAAAATACCAACGGCATCTGGTGGAACTGCGTAGTTTTTACCGCCAGCGCCGCGATGCATTCCAGGCTGCGCTAAAGTGTCACTTCGCCGATCTGGCCGACTGGCAAGTGCCCCAAGGTGGATTATTCTTCTGGCTGACCTTGAAACAGCCACTCGACACCCGCACCTTGTTGGCGCAAGCGCTGGAACAGAATGTAGCGTTCATGCCCGGTGAACCGTTTTTTTCCGAGCCGGACCAACATCATGGTTCTCTGCGGCTCAATTTCAGCCATATCGACCCGGCCCGCCTCGACGAAGGTCTCAAGCGCCTGGCCGCGGTTGTCCGTCAAGCACAGCACGCGCAAGCGGCATAAGGGGAGCCCCATGTACAAGGTTTATGGCGATTACAAGTCGGGCAACTGCTACAAGATCAAATTGATGCTCAGCCTGTTGGGCATCCCGTACCAATGGGTGGATGTGGACATCCTCAAGGGTGACACCCAGACCGCCGAATTCCTGGCGAAGAACCCCAACGGCAAGATCCCCGTGCTGGAACTGGAAGACGGCACCTGCCTGTGGGAGTCCAACGCGATTCTCAACTTCCTGGCCGATGGCAGTGAATTCCTACCTTCCGAACCGCGCCTGCGCACGCAAGTGCTGCAGTGGCAGTTCTTCGAGCAGTACAGCCACGAGCCGTACATTGCGGTGGCGCGGTTTATCCAGTTTTACCTGGGGTTGCCTGAGGATCGCCTGGAGGAATACAAGAAGCTGCACAAGGGCGGTTACAAAGCGCTCAAAGTGATGGAGCGCCAATTGCAACTCACGCCGTATCTGGTGGGCGATCAGTTCTCCATCGCCGATGTGGCCTTGTATGCCTACACCCATGTGGCGAATGAGGGTGGTTTTGAGTTGGATGCTTATCCGGGTGTTCAAGCCTGGCTGGCGCGAGTGGCCAGCCATCCCAAGCACGTCGCCATGTTGGACTGAGTACCCTAATCTGTAGGAGCCCGGCTTGCCGGCGATAGCGTTTTCAGGGGCGCCATCGCCGGCAAGCCGGGCTCCTACAGGGATCGCAATTCTGTATTCAGTAGATCAAAACACCGCTGCGCCGCGGGGCTCAAGCCCATCCCGCTGCGACTGATCAACCCGATCTCCCGGTTCACGCCGGGATGATCGATGTTGATGCGTTTCAATCCCTCCAGGCTGTCCGCCGCCGACTCCGGCAGCACACTGATCCCCAACCCTTGGCGCACCAATGCCAATACCGTCGACATGTAGTTGGCCTCCATGCCGGCGTTCATCGTCAACCGAGTCTCATCGAACAATGCATCCACTTGCTCGCGCACGCTGCTGTCGCGGCCAGTGAGGATGATCGGCTGATCGGCCAACTGCTCCAGGGTCAGTGTGCGATGGCGGGTCAGCGGATGGTCGACCGGCACGAATGCACACAAGCGATCATTCAACACCGGCACGAATTCCAGGCCGTGGCTGAGCCGTGCGCGCACGCCGATGCCGAAATCCACCTCGCCGGAACGCACTTGGGCATGAATGCGATGGGCCACCAGGTCATGCAGGCGCACTTCGATCCCGGCAAAGCGCTCGCGAAACACGCGTAGAACCGGCGGCAATGTGCCGGCGCATACGGAGGGCAGGGCAGCTATAGTGACCACGCCTCGGCGCAGGGCGGCAAGGTCGCGGGAGCCGGTGACGATGTTGTCCAGGTCCAGCAGCAGTTTTTCCATGGGGCCACGCGCGTCCTGGCCCGCAGCGGTGATGCTGACATGGCGGGGGCTGCGGTCGAGCAGGGCGACGCCGAGCCAGTCTTCCAGCTGTTGCACCTGTACGGTGAGCGCAGAGGGCGACAGGTGCAACTCGTTGGCGGCCTTGGTGAAACTGCCGGTGCGAGCGACGGCGAGGAAAGCCTGGATGTGTTGGATGCTGTTTTTCATAAGAGCAGCTTCATTTTGTTTTTCCGAACACTAGCGGGTGAATATTCCAATTTACAAAGATTAACCTGCTTCCAATACTCCAGGGAAAACAATAACCGGCCATCAAGGCCGCTCTGGAGTAACCCATGCTCGCTACCCTGGGTGTCATTACCATCCTGTGCCTGCTCGCTGCCGTCATGAGCAAACGCCTTTCGCCACTGGTGGCCCTGATCGCCCTGCCGATCATCGCCGCGCTGCTTGGCGGGTTCGGCTTGCAAACCAGCGCCTTCATCATCACCGGCATCAAGAACGTCGCCCCCGTGGTGGGCATGTTTGTGTTTGCGATCCTGTTTTTCGGGATCATGACCGATGCCGGCATGCTCGACCCCATCATTGATCGCATCCTGCGCACGGTAGGCACGCGTCCTACACGCATTGTCGTAGGCACCGCGACCCTGGCGCTGCTGGTGCATTTGGATGGCTCCGGCGCGGTGACCTTTCTGGTGACGGTGCCGGCGATGCTGCCGTTGTATACACGGCTGGGCATCGATAAACGCATCCTGGCTTGTGTTTGCGCGATGGCGGCCGGGGTCAACTTCTTGCCGTGGACCGGTCCGGTGCTGCGTTCCTCTGCGGCCCTGCACGTGCCGGTGGCGGACCTGTTCCAGCCGCTGATCCCCGTGCAGATTGTCGGCCTGATCTTTGTGTTCGCCTGTGCCTGGTGGCTCGGCCGTCGCGAAGAGAAACGCCTGGGCCTCGGCGCTGGCTCCACCGTGGATGCGGTGCCGCAACGGGTGCTGAGTGACGATGACATCAAGCTGCGTCGCCCGCGCCTGTTCTGGGTCAACCTGATCCTGACCGTGTTGGTGATGGTGGTGATGATTGCCGGTTGGGTCGATCCGGTGGTGATGTTCATGCTCGGCACGGTGGTGGCACTGTGTATCAACTACCCGAACGTCGACGCCCAGCGTGCCCGCATCGACGCCCATGCCAAAACCGCCCTGACCATGGCCAGCATCCTGCTCGCCGCCGGGGTGTTCACCGGCATCATGCAGGGCACCGGCATGCTCAAGGCGATTGCCGAAGTGGCGGTGGCGCAGATTCCGGCCGGCCACGGCAAGTTGATCCCGGCGGTGGTGGGCTTCATTTCCATGCCACTGAGCATGCTGTTTGACCCGGATTCCTACTATTTCGGCGTGATGCCGGTGATCGCCGAAGTCGGCAAGGCCCTAGGCGTCGACCCGCTGCAAGTTGCCCAGGCCTCGTTGCTGGGTGTGCACACCACTGGCTTCCCAGTCAGCCCGCTGACCCCAGCGACCTTCCTGTTGGTGGGCCTGTGCAAGATCGAACTGGCCGATCACCAGCGCTTCACCATTCCGTTTCTGTTTGCCGCGTCGGTGTTGATGACCCTGACCGCGTTGCTCCTGGGAGTTATTTGAGATGAAAACCTTGCGTATCGGTTCCGGCGCCGGCTATTCCGGCGACCGTATCGAACCTGCCGTGGAACTGGCCGAGCAGGGCGACCTGGATTACCTGGTGTTCGAATGCCTGGCCGAACGCACGATTGCTTTGGCGCAGCAGGCGCGAATCAGCGATCCAGAGGGCGGTTACGACCCGCTGTTGAGTGAGCGTATGCGCCGCGTGTTGCCTTTCGTTGGTGTGAAAGCCGGGCGTCGTCGCTTGCGGGTGATTACCAATATGGGCGCGGCCAATCCGGTGGCAGCGGCCAGTGAAGTGCGGCGAATCGCCAAAGAATTGGGCCTTGATCTCAAGGTGGTCGCTGTCGTCGGCGATGATGTGTTGAGCGTGTTGCAGCCCGAGTGTTTGCTGGATAACGGCCAGACGGTCGGTTCCTTGGGCGCACGACTGATTTCCGCGAATGCCTATTTGGGCGTCGACGGCATTCTGCAGGCGTTGAAGACCGATGCGGACGTAGTGATCACCGGGCGTGTGGCTGACCCCTCGCTGTTCCTGGCACCGCAGATGTTTGCATTCGGTTGGGCAGCGGACGATTGGCAGCGTCTGGGGCGCGGCACGTTGGTGGGGCATTTGCTTGAATGCGCCGGGCAAGTCAGCGGCGGCTATTTCGCGGATCCTGGCTTCAAGGATGTGGAGGACCTGGCGCGCCTGGGTTTCCCCTTGGCCGAGATCGCTGAGGACGGTGAGGCGGTGATTACCAAGGTGGGTGGGTCCGGCGGGCGGGTCAGCCGTGCGACCTGCACTGAACAGCTGATCTATGAAGTGCACGACCCGGCGGCGTACCTCACGCCTGACGTGACGGCCGATTTCTCTCAAGTGAGTTTCGTTGAGGAAAGCGTCGACCGCGTGCGTGCCCGAGGTGCAGACGGCCTTGCGCGCCCAGAAAAGTTGAAGGTCAGTGTCGGCTATCTGGACGGTTGGATAGGTGAAGGGCAGATGTCCTACGGCGGTCCCGGCGCTGTCGCACGGGCGCAGCTGGCTCGGGATGTCGTCCTCAAGCGTCTTGAACTGATGGGCGTGAAGATGCAGGACGTGCGTGCTGAGTTGATCGGCATGGACTCGCTCCACGGTCCGCGCAGCACGGTCGAGCCTTGGGAAGTGCGCCTGCGCGTGGCGGCTCGCTGTGAGGAGCGTGGTGAGGCGGTTCGGGTGGGCAATGAAGTGGAAACCCTCTACACCAACGGCCCGTCGGGCGGCGGCGGTGCCAGCAAAAGCGTGCGTCAGGTGGTGGCGGTAGCGTCGTTGTTGCTGCCGCGCGATAAGGTCAACCCGAGGATCGAAGCATGAAGCTGCAGATGCTGGCCCATTCCCGCACAGGGGATAAGGGCGACACGTCGAACATTTCGATCATTGCTTATCGTGTCGAGGACTACCCACTGCTCTGCGAACAATTGACGGCCGAGCGCGTGGCCGAGTTTTTCGCGGGCTTACGGGAACCGGGTGCGGCGCCGGTGCGGCGTTATGAGTTGCCGAATGTGCAGGCGCTGAACTTCGTGTTGCCGGGCATCCTGCGCGGCGGCGTCACCCGCTCGCTGGCGCTGGATGCCCATGGCAAATGCCTAGGGTCCGCGCTGCTGGATCTGGATATCAACGACCTGTAGGAGCCCGGCTTGCCGGCGATGAGGCCCCAACGCCAGGCGGCGATTTTACGGACGCCATCGCCGGCAAGCCGGGCTCCTACAGGTGGGGGGCTGTCAGACTGCTGCGAAACGCTTATCGAGGTAATCAATGATCACCTTGGAGTCATACATCCAGGTGGTCTGGCCATTCTCTTCGATACGCAGGCACGGCACCTTGATCTTGCCGCCTTGCTCCAGCAGGGTCTGGCGGTCCTGGTCGTTATTCTTCGCATCTTTCAGCGCGACGGGCACATTCAGGCGGTGCAGGGTGCGACGGGTCTTCACGCAGAACGGGCAGGCGTGGAACTGATACAGCGTCAGCTCTTTGGCCGCTGCATTCACCTGTGCCTGTTGCTCGGCGGAACGCTGCTTTTTGCGTGGGCGGGTAAGAAAGTCGCCCGCGATGATGACGTGGCCGAGGCCCACTCGAAGTGCTTTGACGAACATGGCTGAAACCTCTTGCCCATGAAGAAGGGGCCGCAGCTTACCTCAATTTTGCAGACGAAAAAAAACCGGCGATGAACGCCGGTTTTTTTGTGCACAGCCTGTTACTTGATCAGGCTGAGGAATTCGCTGCGGGTGGCCGCGTTTTCGCGGAACTCACCCAGCATCACCGAAGTGATCATCGACGAATTCTGTTTCTCCACACCGCGCATCATCATGCACATGTGCTTGGCTTCGATCACCACGGCCACGCCCAGGGCGCCGGTCACTTGCATCACCGCGTCGGCGATCTGGCGGCTGAGGTTTTCCTGGATCTGCAGGCGGCGCGCGTACATGTCGACAATCCGCGCAACCTTGGACAGGCCCAGCACTTTGCCGCTCGGGATGTAGGCTACGTGCGCCTTGCCGATGAACGGCAACAGGTGGTGTTCGCACAGCGAGTACAACTCGATGTCCTTGACCAGCACCATTTCGCTGTTGTCGGAGCTGAACAAGGCACCGTTGGTGACTTCTTCCAGAGTCTGCTCATAGCCGCGGCAGAGGTACTGCATCGCCTTGGCGGCACGCTTTGGCGTGTCGAGCAGGCCCTCGCGGGAAACGTCCTCGCCGAGTTGGCCGAGGATCGCGGTGTAATTCTGTTCCAGGGACATGAAACTACCTGTGGGATTTTCGCAAAGCGCAAGGTTACGGTGGCGGGCACATCGCTGCAAGCCTGACGATGGCACTTGTTACTCGTCGCGCCCTTCCATCATGGTGCGCTTGAGCATCACATACACCGCCCCCGCGCCGCCGTGGCGGGCCTGGCATGAGGCAAAACCGAGCACCTGGGCATGCTGGCGCAGCCAGGTGTTGACGTGGCTTTTGATCATCGGGCGCTTGCCGTCCAGCCGCACAGCCTTGCCGTGGGTGACGCGTACGCAGCGGATTTCGAACTTGGTGGCTTCAGCCAGGAAGGCCCACAGGGTTTCTCGGGCTTTTTCGACATTCATGCCATGTAGATCAAGGCTGCCTTCGAACGAGATCTGGCCGGCCTTGAGCTTGCGCATCTGGCTTTCCTGCACGCCATCGCGGGCCCACATCAGCTCGTCTTCGGGGCCGACGTCGATCACGAACTGGTCCGACAGGCCATCCACGGTGGTGGCATCGGTGCGCACGGTCGCGGCCTGACGCAGCTTGGCGATCTGCGCCCGGTCGGCCTTGGGTTTGCCGGTGTCGGCGCGGTCGTGCTTGATCGGCTTGACGCCGCGCAGCTCGTTTTTGAATAGGGAAAAATCGTCGTCTTGCATGTTGGCCTCCGCGAAGGGCGGGCAGTTTACCTAAATCGCGGCGGCCAGGGCGCAGGAAACGCTATCCAAGCGCCATCAGTCGTGCTTTTTCATCAGGTGTGAAGCGATGTTCAGCGACAACGGCTGACGCATCTTCCGACGGCTGCGCCGCCATAACCATACGCCCAACCACAGCACCAGCAGCCCGATCACCAACAGAATCGCCGAGCCGCCAGGGCTGGCATTCAATTCACCAAGGGCTGGCGAGTGACCAAACAAACCGGCGCCACCAGCGCCGGCCAACAGCAAACCAACTATCGCCAGCAACGCGGCAATGCCGGCTACCAGGCGCAGACGCCAGTTGCTCGGGCCCTTGGGGCGCAAGCGACGAGCGTCAAAACCATCGGATATCTTCATTCCGACCTTTCCTCCAGGGTATCGGCCCTTCGACCGGACAATACACAGGTTGTTCCGGGGCGAGGGGTAAATGCGCCAAATGAAAGGGCTTTGCGGATGAGCGGGGCCGTAAACAGGCCGCGCCGCTCATCTGAAGGTCGATCAGATCAGATCTTTGGTCAACGCCAGGGTGGCGAAGTTGTCGGCCATGATGGCCATTTCGGTTTGCTGCACGTGCTCGGCGCTGAGGATGCCACCTTTGTAAGGCAGGTCGCGGGTGGCGCAGGCGTCTTCCACGAGGGTGCAGCGAAAGCCCAGGTTCTTGGCGGCGCGCACGGTGGTGCTGACGCTGGAGTGGCTCATGAAGCCGCAGACGATCAGGTCCAGGGAGCCGAGGTCCTGCAAGTGTTTTTCCAGGCCGGTGCCATGAAAGGCGCTGGGCAGCAGCTTGCCGATGATGGTTTCGTCGCCTTCCGGCTCAAGGCCCGGAATGAATTCGCCACGCTCGCCCTGTGGATCGAACAGACCACCCACGGTGCCCAGGTGACGTACATGCACGATCGGGCGCCCGGCGTTGCGGGCGGCTGACACAAGCTGCTTGATGTTGCCGACGGCCGCGTCCATGCCCGAGAGGGCGAGCGGGCCGTTGAGGTATTCCTTCTGGGCGTCGATGATCACGAGGGTCGCATGGCTGAGGTTCGCTGCTGCGTAACCACGACCGCTGAGTTGAAACATCGTCTTTGGAACGGACATTCTGGGGCTCCTGTGAGGGGGGCTTTTGCGACATTGTCCACTGGCTGAGCGGTTCTGTGAATCGCTACCATCGTAAGGTACGCCGTTGTTGACGTGCAGCCATGTCAAGAGGTGGGCCTGTTTAACACAATGATGGCAATTTGGATGAAATCCGACGGATGGCGACGGGTTTTCGTACATCGTCGGTACAGGTGAAGGCTGTTAGAATCGCCAGTCGTTTTTTCCAGGAGCTTGCCCCCGTGACCACTTCCCGCCTGCGCACCTTGCGCGACCATATCCGTTGGGCTGTCAGCCGTTTCCATGGGGAAGACCTGTTTTTTGGCCATGGCACCGACAATGCCTGGGACGATGCCCGGCAACTGGTGCTCGGTGCCTTGCACTTGCCGTGGGAAATTGCCGACAGCTACCTTGATTGCAACCTGGAAGAAGAGGAAGTCGCCCACCTGCAACGCTTGTTGCATCGCCGCATCCACGAACGCGTGCCCACACCTTACCTGATCGGCGAGGCCTGGTTCTGTGGCATGTCGTTTATCGTCGATGAACGCGTGCTGATCCCGCGTTCACCGATCGGCGAACTGATCGAAAACCGCTTCGAACCCTGGCTGGCGCAGCCACCGGCACGCATCCTCGACCTGTGCACCGGTTCCGGTTGCATCGGTATCGCGTGTGCCTATGAGTTCCAGGACGCCGAAGTGGTGCTGGGGGACTTGTCCTTCGAAGCCCTGGAAGTGGCCAACCAGAATATCGAACGCCATGGCGTCGATGAACGTGTCTACACCGTGCAGGGGGACGGATTCGACGGCCTGCCGGGCCAGCGCTTTGACCTGATCGTGTCCAATCCGCCGTATGTGGATGCCGAAGACTTCGCCGATATGCCTGACGAATACCAGCACGAACCGGAACTGGGCCTGGCGTGTGGCGATGATGGCCTGAACCTGGTGCGGCGCATGCTGGCCGAGGCGGCGGACCACCTCACCGAGAAGGGTTTGCTGATTGTTGAAGTGGGTAACAGCCAGGTGCACGTCGAGGCGTTGTACCCGGAAGTGGACTTTGCCTGGCTGGACTTCCAGCGCGGCGGTCACGGGGTGTTCATGTTGACGGCTGAGCAGTGCCGTCAACATCAGGCGGTGTTCGCCGCCCGAGTGTGACGCACACCTTGTAGGAGCCCGGCTTGCCGGCTCCTACAGGAGATTTAATCAAGCATTTGGATTAGCGGTGTGTAGCAATCCAGATCAATAATCCCGCCTGAAATACTGTAAACGCCACCAGGCACGTGATGGTAAAGCGCAACCCGCTGTCCTCACGCTTGAACTTGGTGACCTTTTCCTCTTCCTTGCGCAGCTTCACTTCCTGCTCCAACAGATTCTGCTCGGCCTGTTGCAGCATCTGCGCCGCTTCCAGAATCTCGACGAACTGCACTTTTTCAGTGTTCCAACTGTCCAGCACATCACTGACCTTGCCCGGCTGCACGTTACCCTTGAGGTGCTGCACATCGGCATAAGCCACATCAAAGCCCTGGATGCGCAGGAAGTGATCGCGACGCAGGCGGGTGGCTTCGTTCAGCGCGTCCTTGTTGGCCAGGTCAACGCCGTCGAGGCGATAGTGCGACCATTTCTTTTTCGCCCATGCGGCCCCCTGGGCCACCAGGAAACGACCGATGCCACGGTTGGCCGGTTCGATTTCCAGGCTATTACCGGGGCCGAAGTGCACGCGATGTTTATCGTGATCAACCCAGATATCCAGGTGATTCTGTTCACGGCGCACGCGCTGGCCGGGCAACTGGATGACCATGCGCAACAGGCTGTGGTGTTTGTCGTTGCGCTCGGCGTAGCCGAACTGAACGAAGCGCAACGGCCGCACGCCGGTGGCACGGTCGGTGGCCAGGGGCGCCAGGCGCAGCATTTTGAAATGCTCAGCCTGGACATCCGCCCACGGCAGGGGCGCCGCGTCGACGGCCTCGGTTTTGTCAGCCGGGGTGTCGGCGGTGGATTCCGGTGTTGCTTCAGTGGTTGTCATGCGGCGCGATCCTGTCCAAGCCCTGCGAGTCGACAGTCTTTTTACTGTCGACTCTGGGCTTATCGGCCGTTTTCCCCAGGACTGGAGGCAAATTGTCGCTTAACGGGGTTGAAGTCCGTCGATAAAGCGCACCAGGCGGTTGGCCAACTCGGCGGCGAGGGGCAGTTGCGGGTCGTTGTAGGAGGCCAATTGCTGTTTCACCTCGTTGGGCACGATGCGCATCACGTGGTTCATACCCTCGATAAGCACAAGCTGCGCGTCGGGCTTGGCCTTTTTCAGTTGCTGGGCATCGCCCACACCGACCTGGATATCGTTGGTGCCCTGAATGATCAGTGCCGGCATGTTCAATTTGGCAAAGGCTGCCGAAGGATCGGCACGGAACAGGCTGATCAGATACGGCTGCACACTGGGTCGGAAAATGCCTTCCAGCGGGCCAGGCACATCCGCATCCACTTGGCCGGCCTTGAGATGATCGAGGATTTGGTTGCTGCGCAGCAGCAGGGCAGGGGGCAGGTGATCGGCCAACTGTTGGCGGATGACTTGATCCACCGGGCGCGCGCTGCCGGACAGCGAGACCACGCCCGCCGGGTCCAATTGCGGCGCGGCGAGGGCCGCCACCAACGCTCCTTCGCTGTGGCCCAGCACAATCAGCGGGCCCAGGCGCTTGTCAGACTTGAGCAATTTGCCCCAGGCCACGGCGTCGGCGACGTAGGCGTCCAGGGTCAGGTTGCGCTCGTCGGGGGTCGCCGCCAGGCTGGCCGCTACGCCGCGCTTGTCGTAGCGCACGCTGGCAATGTTATGCCGCGCCAGCACCCAGGCCAGGCGTTTGAGGCTGTCATTGCGCGCGCCGTCGGCACTGTTGCCGTTGCGGTCGGTAGGGCCGGAACCGGCGATGATCAGCACCACCGGTACTGGCTTGTCGGATTTGGGCAGCAAGAGCGAACCAAACAGCTCGCCGCTACCGGTGTCCAGGCTGATTGGCCGTTGCAGCACCACAGGGGAGGCGGCGAAGCCTAGGCTGGAAAACAGGGTGAGGGTCAAAAGCAGAACTCGCAGCATCATCGCGCCATCAAGAGAGAGGTGCCGGTTGGACCAAGGTCTACCGCTAAGGTTTCGAGGATGAACTACTCGGTTAGCCTGCGTATACTGGCCGCCTTAAGTTATTACGGTTGACTTGATTCAACTGATTTCACGGAGCGCCCTGCATGTCCGGCAATACCTTCGGCAAGCTGTTCACTGTCACCACCGCGGGCGAAAGCCATGGCCCGGCGTTGGTCGCCATTGTCGACGGCTGCCCGCCCGGCCTCGAGCTGTCCCTGGAAGACCTGCAGCGCGACCTCGACCGCCGCAAGCCCGGCACCAGCCGCCACACCACCCAGCGCCAGGAGCCCGACGAAGTCGAGATCCTGTCCGGCGTGTTCGAAGGCCGCACCACCGGTTGCGCCATCGGCCTGTTGATCCGCAATACCGACCAGAAGTCCAAGGACTACTCGGCGATCAAGGACCTGTTTCGCCCGGCCCACGCCGACTACACCTATCACCACAAATACGGCGAGCGCGACTACCGTGGCGGCGGCCGCAGCTCGGCGCGCGAAACCGCGATGCGCGTGGCGGCCGGTGCCATCGCCAAGAAATACCTGGCGACCCAGGGCATTGTGATCCGTGGCTACATGAGCCAGTTGGGCCCGATTGAAATCCCGTTCAAGACCTGGGACAGCGTGGAAGACAACGCCTTCTTCAGCCCCGACCCGGACAAGGTGCCGGAACTGGAAGCCTATATGGACCAGTTGCGCCGCGACCAGGACTCCGTCGGCGCCAAGATCACTGTGGTTGCCGAAGGCGTGAAACCCGGTCTGGGCGAACCGATCTTCGACCGCCTCGACGCGGAGCTGGCCCATGCGCTGATGAGCATCAACGCGGTGAAAGGCGTGGAAATCGGCGCCGGCTTCGCCTGTGTGTCCCAGCGCGGCACCGAGCACCGCGACGAGCTGACCCCGGAAGGTTTCCTCAGCAACAACGCGGGCGGCATCCTCGGTGGCATTTCTTCCGGTCAGCCAATTGTGGCGCACCTGGCGCTCAAGGCGACGTCGAGCATCACCACGCCGGGCCGTTCGATTGATGTGCACGGCAACCCGGTGGACGTGATCACCAAGGGGCGCCACGATCCTTGCGTGGGCATCCGTGCAACGCCGATCGCCGAAGCTATGATGGCCATCGTGTTGATGGATCACCTGCTGCGCAACCGTGGGCAGAATGCCGATGTTCGCGTGAGTACGCCGGTGCTGGGCCAGCTGTGACGGTTCGGCTGTGACAGCCCTTCCGTACTGGCGCCTCTCCAGCTTCTACCTCTTCTACTTCGCCCTCCTGGGGGCGACGGCGCCCTTTCTGGCGCTGTACTTCGACCACCTGGGGTTCTCCAGCGCGCGCATCGGCGAGCTGGTCGCCATCCCCATGCTGATGCGCTGTGTGGCGCCCAACCTGTGGGGCTGGCTGGGCGACTACACCGGCCGGCGCCTGGCCATCGTGCGGTTCGGCGCGGTGTGCACCCTGGCAAGTTTTTCGCTGATATTTATCAGCCACACCTACGCCTGGCTGGCGCTGGTCATGGCGCTGCATGCGTTCTTCTGGCATGCAGTGCTGCCGCAGTTTGAAGTGATCACCCTTGCGCACCTGCAAAAACAGACCTCGCGTTACAGCCAGATCCGCCTGTGGGGCTCCATCGGCTTCATTCTCACCGTGGTGGTCATGGGCCGCCTGTTCGACTGGCTGAGCCTGGATATCTACCCGGTAGTGGTCGTGGTGATCATGGCCGGCATCATCGGTGCCAGCCTGTGGGTGCCGAATGCGCAGCCTGCCAGCCACGGCAATCGCCTGGCGGGTGACGGTTTTCTCAAGCAATTGCGCAGCCCCGGCGTCCTGGCGTTTTATGCCTGCGTGGCGCTGATGCAGATGAGCCATGGCCCGTATTACACCTTTCTCACTTTGCACCTCGAACACTTGGGCTACAGCCGCGGTGTGATCGGGATGTTGTGGGCGTTGGGGGTGGTGGCGGAAGTGCTGATGTTCCTGGCCATGAGCCGCATCCTTTCGCGCTTTTCGGTACGCCGGGTGTTGCTGGCGAGTTTCCTGCTGGCGGCACTGCGCTGGCTGCTGCTGGGCTCGTTTGCCGAATTTTTCTGGGTGCTGTTGCTGGCGCAGGTGATGCACGCCGCTACCTTCGGCAGTTTTCATGCGGCGGCGATTGCCTTTGTGCAGCGCAGTTTCGGTGACAGGCAACAAGGCCAGGGCCAAGCGCTGTATGCGGCGCTGGCCGGCACTGGCGGCGCATTGGGCGCTCTGTATTCAGGCTACAGTTGGAACCTGTTGGGGCCGACCCTGACCTTCAGTATCGCCAGCGTCGCTGCCCTGGCGGCCGCCGTTATCATCGGTTTTCGATTGCAAGAGCAGAACCAAGGAACCCTTCAATGAGCTATGTCGCTGTCTACTCCGTCGCTACACCGGATACGCCGAACAAGGTCCTGACCCATTTCGAGGACATCGCCGCCACCTTGGCCGAGCAGGGCGTGCGTTTTGAGCGCTGGCAGCCTGGTTCGGTCGAGCGGGGCGCCAGCGATGCCGAGCTGATCGCCGCCTGTCAGGCGCAGATCGATAAGCTCGGCTACAGCGCCGCCGAGGTGCTGAGGAATGCCGCAGACCCCGCGCAGAACGCCGAGTTACGTGGGCAGTTTCTTGAGGAGCGCCGCTACAGCGAAGACGACGCGCGTTTCTTCCTCGCCGGCCAGGGCCTGTTCGCGTTGCACATAGGCGATTACGTATACGCCGTACGCTGCGAGAAAAACGACCTGCTGGTGGTCCCGGCCGGTATGGCGCACTGGTTTGACATGGGTGATAACCCGCACTTCGTGGCGTTGCGTTTATTCAATACCGCGAAAGGGTGGATTCCTGAATTCACCGGTGACGATATTGCCCACAGTTTTCCCGTTTTGGATGATTAATCGCTAGCTACCAGAAACTTCAATCCCCGCATGTTGCAAGTTGTTGTAGGAAGAAACTTAAGCTCCTGTAGGGTCTTGCTGTTTATTGTGGGGGGCGCGCTTTAGTCCCACGCCTTATGTAACTCTCCCCGGCAATAACGTTTATATCATCCGTCAATAGGAGGAATTCGAAGGGTGATAGGGCGTCAGTCAATAAAAATGGAGAGAAACCAATGAGAGGCCCACGGGAATTGTTCCAGGCGCCGTATTCGGTGCCCAACGCTGTCAGGCGGCGCATTAATCTGGCGGGCAAGAGTCTGACGCCCACGGAGCTGGAAATACTGCGCTGGGCCTCGGGAGGCAAGACGGTGTGGGAGATCAGCCAGATACGCGCCACGTCTGAAGCCACGGTGAAATTCCATTTGCGCAATATCTACGGCAAGTTGGAGGTCAATAACCGTGTCTAGGCAATGAACGAAGCGGCGCGCAAGGGGCTTTGTTGAATACATGGAAAAAGGGCCGCGACACCCTAGGGTGTCGCGGCCCCTTGCTTTATCTGCTGCTTAGGCCGAGTGGTAGGTCGGCAGGGCAAAGCGGTTCTGGCTTTGCAGCATCGAAATCTGTGGCAGGTCGCTGGCTTGTTCAGCCAGGTCGCGGCGGATAGCGCTGATCACCCAGGTCAATTGGTCGGCCGTGTGCAACTGCTGGTAGGAGATGGAGCGCTTGACCTGCTTGCCTTCGCTGTTGCGCAGGGTCAAGAGGATGCCGCCGTCGGGACGTGGCTGGGTGGTGACGTCGTAGTTGGAGAATACTGAAGCGAATTTATCTTGGATCAGGCTCATGTCTATCAGCTCCATTGGCTCAAGTTGGCAAGCATGGAGAGATAGGTGCAGTGATTGTGCCAGCTATTGGTTTTGTGAAATATCGTTATAAATCAATAAGATATAAAAATTACAAATTTTCGGTTTCGTGCAATTTGCATGAATGGCCATCATGCATCCTGCATTTTGCGTGGCTCCACGGCGCCGAACGGGCCCACCCTTATTCCTAGAGACTGCATCGGCGTCGCTGAATTCCTTTTTTCAGCGGGCGTTCATCGGGATACAAAACTTTTCAAATCCTGCGTGTACAGCCGAAGAGAGGCTGACGTACTTTCCCGCAAGGTTTACGAAGAATAAGAAAAAGGACGTTCCCATGAGCCATTCGCAAAACGACATGATCACCTGGGGCATGATGCTGCGTAAGGTGCCTGCCATTGTTCGCGCCCTGCCACGGGTGGTGCGCGGCATGCGTGCCGCCAACGTCACCGACCCTCAGCAGCCCTGTGGCCTGGGCTGGCACTTCGAGCAAGCTACCCTGCGCAATCCACAGGGCACCGCTTTGTTGTACGCCGACCGCGTGCTCACCTACACGCAAGCCAACCAGTCCGCCAACCGTATCGCCCACCACTTGCAGGCCCAGGGCATTCGCAAGGGCGATGTGGTAGCGATGTTTATCGAAAACCGTCCCGAGCTGCTGCTGAATGTGCTGGCTGTAGCCAAGTTGGGCGGCATCTGCGCCATGCTCAATACGGCGCAGACCCAAGCGGCGCTGGTGCACAGCCTGAACCTGGTGAGCCCGGCGGCGATTGTGGTGGGCGCGGAATTGGTGGCTTCATACGAGGCCGTACGCAATCAAGTGGAAATTCCCGCCGAGCGCACCTGGTTTGTCGCTGACCAACAGGCCAGCGCGCTGCCTGACGGGTACTCCGATCTGATAGCCGCCAGCGCCGACGCCCCGGTGGATAACCCGGCCAGCACCGCGCAGATCTTCTTCAACGATCCCTGCTTCTATATCTACACCTCCGGCACCACGGGCCTGCCCAAGGCCGGCATCATGAAACATGGCCGCTGGACCAAAACCGCTGTCAGCTTCGGCAGCATCGCCTTGGACATGGGCCCGGACGATGTCCTCTATTGCACCTTGCCGCTGTACCACGCCACCGGCCTCTGCGTGTGTTGGGGCTCGGCGATTGTCGGGGCATCAGGGTTCGCCATCCGGCGCAAGTTCAGCGCCAGCCAGTTCTGGGATGAGGCCCGCCGGTTCAAGGCGACCACCTTGGGTTATGTCGGTGAATTGTGCCGTTACCTGCTCGATCAACCGGCCAACCTCAACGACCGTGATCACGGTGTGACCAAGATGGTCGGCAATGGCCTGCGTCCTGGCGTGTGGGCGCAGTTCAAGGCGCGGTACGGGGTTGAGCATGTCTGCGAGTTGTATGCCGCCAGCGACGGCAATATCGGGTTCACCAACATTCTGAATTTCGATAACACCGTCGGCTTTTGCCTTCAGCACTGGGCGCTGGTGGACTACGCCCACGACAGCGGTGAGCCGATTCGTGGCAGCGATGGCTTCATGCATAAAGTGAAGACGGGTGGACAAGGCCTGCTATTGGCCAGGATCGATGAAAAGTCACCCTATGACGGCTACACCGACCCGGAAAAGAACCGCAAGGTCATCCTCACCGACGTATTCGAGAAGGGCGACCGCTACTTCAATACCGGCGATCTGGTGCGCAGCATCGGCTTCGGTCATGCGCAATTTGTCGACCGCTTGGGCGACACCTATCGCTGGAAGGGCGAAAACGTCTCGACGACCGAAGTCGAGAACGTGCTGCTGCAGCACCCGCAGATCGCTGAAGTGGTGGCCTACGGTGTGGAAATCGAAAACACCAACGGTCGCGCCGGCATGGTTGCCATCACCCCGAGCGAATCCCTGGCCTCATTGGATATGCGTGAGTTGCTGCAATTCGCCCACGGCCAGTTGCCGCATTACGCGGTGCCGTTGTTCCTGCGTATCAAGGTCAAGATGGAAACCACGGGTACGTTCAAATACCAGAAGGTAAAGCTCAAGGAGGAGGCGTTCGACCCTGAAAAAGCGGGCAATGACCCGGTCTATGCCTGGTTGCCGGGTTCGGACTGCTATGTGCCGGTGACGGGACAATTGTTGGCGCAGATCCAAGGTGGCCAGTTCCGTTATTAAAAGCTGCGTTATTGATTCTGCCTATGGCGCCTTTTGACAAAAAAGCCATGACAGGTGGGAACTCCGTCGCGACACTGGGCGCCATATAAAGGACCAGACAAGGAGCCCCACATGTCAGAACAAGCCAAACAAATGACCGATGATGAAGCTGCAGAATTTGCCGAGCAGGTGTTCGACGTCGCCCGCAAAGGCGACGCCGCCATGCTTGCCGCGCTACTGGCCAAGGGCTTGCCGGCAAACTTCCGTAATCACAATGGCGACACCCTGCTGATGTTGGCGGCCTACCACGGTCATGCCGACGCGGTAAAAGTACTGCTGGAATTCAAGGCTGACCCTCTGATTGCCAACGACAAGAACCAGTTGCCGATGGCTGGCGCGGCGTTCAAGGGCAACCTGGAGGTCGTCAAGGCACTGATCGAAGGCGGTGCGCCAGTGGATGCGTCGTCCTCCGATGGCCGTACAGCATTGATGATGGCGGCGATGTTCAATCGCGTCGAAATGCTCGACTACCTGCTCGGCCAGGGCGCCAACCCCAAGGCTACTGATGCCCAAGGCGCAACCGCGTTGGCGGCAGCACACACCATGGGCGCAGTGGATACGGCGGCGAAGTTGCAAAAACTGGTGTAGGCTACGCGCCCTCGAAAACCCGCCCGCCACAGGACAACACCCATGAAAACCGCCCTCGTCGAACTCATCAGCAAAATCAGCGCCGGTGTCATGAGCGAGGACGAAGTGGCGCGCATTGCCGATGAGGCGGCCCAGGCCTACGCGGACCCCGTGGCATTTCTGGCGGCCAACCCCGATATCAACTACGACGACAGCTTCCCGATTCCGTTGGGGGAGTGGGTCGTCGTCGGCAGCCTGCCGGAGACCGCGTTGTTCCAGGCCGACACCTACGGCGACCTGTTCGCGCAGATCGTCGCCTCGTTTGGTCCTGGCGTGGCATTCAACCTCAAGCCCAAGCAGCTTGCGAAGACCGAAGACCTCACCGCGCTGAACCGCATCCAGATCCAGATGAGTGCGCTGAGCCCGGAAGACGGTGGCTATGTGCTGCTCAATTTCAGTCAACTGTTGGATGACGAGATCCAGGCCGTGCTGGTGTACGGTAACGATCTGCCCCGCGTGCTGGCGCTGTGCGCTGAAGTCGGCATCAAGGCTGAGCCGTCCCTGGAAGCGCTAAAGATCGCCGCTCACGTCTGAAAATAAAACGGAACCCCCGCCAGCGCTGACTATCCTACAAGTGCATGCCCTCACTTAGGAGCGACACCATGGGTTCCACTTTTAATGGCTTGATCGGGCTGATCATTCTGGCGCTGGATATCTGGGCGATCATCAACGTGTTCAAAAGCGGCGCGAGCACGGGCGCCAAGGTGCTGTGGATCCTGTTGATCCTGCTGCTGCCGGTGCTGGGGCTGATCATCTGGGCAATCGCCGGACCGCGGGGCAACGTGCGGATTTGATTATCCAATCGATCTAGACTGGGCACAGTCCATGTGGGAGCGGGCTTGCTCGCGAATGCAGTCTATCGGTCACGGATGTTTCGACTGACACACTGCATTCGCGAGCAAGCCCGCTCCCACATTGGTTTCGGCACATCATTAGATTTATGTTTCGAAATATTCGCTGCACAGAATTTTCACATCCCATCCAAGACAATTCGCCGGCTTTATTTCCCTGCCAGGGCTCTATTCCAAGCGCCACTAAAGGCGGGGCTGCGGTGTGCGTTCAGTAATTAATAGCCTTGCTGGCATTGATCGGGCACCATTCGCGCCACTGCACCACTTCGTCACTTAAACTTCCAATGGGTCCTAAAACGACATGGCAAACCCGGACGCCCTGAATCAGCAGCGAGCTTCAAATCGCTTGCTGCAACCGACCGTCAAATCCCATCTGGCGTACACGCTGCTCTGCGCACTGGTCATGATGGTGATGTTCTCCCTGCTGCGCCTGGCGCTGCTGGTGTACAACCGCGAAATGATCCTCGACACGCCGGCCTCGACCTTCCTGGAAGCGTTTGTCAATGGCACGCGCTTCGACATCCGCTTTGTGATGTACGCGTTGGTTCCGCTGCTGCTGGCGCTGTTCAGCGTCCGCGCCATGGCCGCGCGTGGGTTCTTCCGTCTGTGGCTGACCGTCGCGTCCAGCATTGCCCTGTTCCTGGGCCTGATGGAAATGGACTTCTACCGTGAATTCCACCAGCGCCTCAACGGTCTGGTCTTCCAATATGTGAAGGAAGACCCGAAAACCGTGATGAGCATGCTCTGGTACGGTTTCCCGGTGGTGCGCTACCTGCTGGCCTGGGCCGTGGGGACGCTGATCCTGAGCATGGCCTTTAAGGGCGCCGACCGCGCAACGCGCCCACGCGGGCCGTTCAGCGGTGGCAGTATCGGCACCCGTCAAGTGGCACCGTGGTACACCCGCATTGCGGTGTTTGTGGTCTGCCTGCTGATCGCCGTGGTCGCCATTCGTGGCACCCTGCGCCAGGGCCCGCCGCTGCGTTGGGGGGACGTGTACACCACCGACTCGAACTTCGCCAACCAGTTGGGCCTCAATGGCACGCTGTCGTTGATCGGTGCGGCCAAGGCACGTTTCTCTGAACACCGTGACAATACCTGGAAAGCCACACTGGAGCAGCCGCTGGCGACCCAGACCGTGCGTGACATGCTGGTGCTGCCGACCGAAAAACTGGTGGATACCGACACCGCCGCCGTGCGCCGTGAGTTCACTCCGCCGGCCGAGAAAACCCTGCCGATCAAGAACGTCGTCGTGATCCTGATGGAAAGCTTCGCCGGTCACTCGGTAGGCGCGCTGGGGCGTCCGGGCAATATCACGCCGTACTTCGACAAACTGTCCAAGGAAGGCTTGCTGTTCGACCGTTTCTTCTCCAACGGCACGCACACCCACCAGGGGATGTTCGCCACCATGGCGTGCTTCCCGAACCTGCCGGCGTTCGAATACCTGATGCAGACCCCTGAAGGCAGCCACAAGCTGTCGGGCCTCCCGCAGTTGCTCAGTGCGCGCAAGTTTGACGATGTGTATGTCTACAACGGCGATTTCGCCTGGGACAACCAGTCGGGCTTTTTCAGCAACCAGGGCATGACCAACTTCATCGGTCGTAACGACTTCGTCGACCCGGTGTTCTCCGACCCGACCTGGGGCGTGTCCGACCAGGATATGTTCAACCGTGGCCTGGAAGAATTGAAAGCCCGCGAAGGCGGCAAGCCGTTCTATGCCTTGCTGCAAACCCTGTCCAACCACACGCCGTATGCCTTGCCGACGCCATTGCCGGTGGAGAAGGTCACGGGTCGTGGCAGCCTCGACGAGCATTTGACGGCGATGCGCTACTCCGACTGGGCCTTGGGCCAGTTCTTTGAAAAAGCCCGCAAGGAGCCGTACTTCAAGGAAACCCTGTTCGTCATCGTGGGCGACCACGGCTTCGGTAACGAGCAGCAAATCACCGAAATGGATCTGGGCCGCTTCAACGTGCCGATGCTGATGATTGCACCAGGCATCCAAGAGAAGTTCGGCGAGCGTGACCACACCGTCGGCACCCAGATCGACATCGTGCCGACCATCATGGGCCGCCTGGGTGGCGAAACCCTGCACCAGTGCTGGGGTCGCGACCTGCTGAACCTGCCGGAAGGCGACAAGGGCTTTGGCGTGATCAAGCCTTCAGGCAGCGACCAGACGGTCGCGTTGCTCACCGGCGACCGGGTGTTGGTACTGCCGAAGGAAATGCCGCCCAAGCTGTGGGAATATGAGCTGGGCGCCAACCCGACCGGCAAAGTGATTGCTGAATCGCCGGACGAAGCTGCATTACGGCAGAAGCTGGAGTCATTCCTGCAGACGGCAACCAAGAGCCTGTTGGATAACACTGCCGGCGTAGTTGACGGTAAGCCGGACTAATTAACCGGCAATAAAAAAGAGGCCTTCAAAGGCCTCTTTTTTTTGCTTTGTTTACTGTAGGAGCGGGCTTGCCCGCGAAAAACGCAAGGGCAACGCGTTTATTCAGAAACTCCGTGTCACCGTTAACGATCTTCGCGAACAAGCTCAATCCTAGAGGGGTTGGCTTTTATATCCGGCCGAGCAACAACAGTACCAGCAGGACCACCAGTACGACACCCAGAATACCCGACGGGCCATAACCCCAGTTGCGCGAGTGAGGGAATACTGGCAGACCACCGACCAGCAGGAGGATCAGGATAATGATCAGAATGAGGCTCATGGTTTTTTTCCTTATTGGCCTTCTGCAAAGACCGGTTATTTACGATAGGCCCGCTAGTTGATTCACGAACGCCTTAACAACTCCGACTGTCGACAACTGCGGAAAATTCAGTATTTTTTTAAAGCATTTCGCAAACTTGCTTATTTCTTTTAATGCGTTCGCGAATGTGCGTGGTTAGTTGAAAAATATTGAACTTAGGCTATACGCGAGCCTCCGACCCAGCTGCCGGTTTGCCAGGGGCATTCATCATTCTGATGGTGGATGGGGGCAGGAAAGACCTTCGCTACACTGCCGGTCACTTCTTCCGTGAACCACAAGGCTACTTCTTATGCAAAATCGCATGATGATCACTGGTGCCGGGTCGGGCCTGGGCCGCGAAATCGCTTTGCGTTGGGCCCGTGAAGGGTGGCAGTTGGCTTTGTCGGACGTCAGCGAGCCGGGCCTGCAGGAAACTCTTAAACTGGTACGCGAGGCAGGCGGCGACGGGTTTATCCAGCGTTGCGATGTGCGCGACTACAGCCAGCTCACCGCGTTTGCCCAGGCTTGCGAGGTCAAGTTGGGTGGCATCGATGTGATCGTCAACAATGCCGGCGTGGCCTCCGGTGGGTTCTTTGCCGAACTGTCCCTGGAGGACTGGGATTGGCAGATCGCAATCAACCTGATGGGCGTGGTCAAGGGCTGCAAAGCGTTCCTGCCGCTGCTGGAAAAGAGCAAGGGTCGCATCATCAACATCGCGTCCATGGCGGCATTGATGCAGGGGCCGGCGATGAGCAACTACAACGTAGCCAAGGCCGGCGTGGTCGCGCTGTCGGAAAGCCTGCTGGTGGAACTCAAGCAGCAGGAAGTCGGCGTGCACGTGGTGTGTCCATCGTTCTTCCAGACCAACCTGCTCGATTCGTTTCGTGGGCCAACCCCGGCGATGAAGGCCCAGGTGGGCAAGTTGCTTGAAAGCTCGCCGATTTCGGCGGCGCAGATTGCCGATTACATCTACCAGCGCGTGGCAGAGGGCGAGTTCATGATCCTGCCCCATGAACAAGGGCGGATGGCGTGGGCCTTGAAGCAAAAGAACCCGCAGTTGCTCTATGACGAGATGACCACTATGGCCGACAAAATGCGCGCCAAAGCGCAGGCGGCCAAGGGCTGATCAGGCAGTGCTCTGTCAGGTAATTTACCTGCTCTTGTAGGCAGTGCCTGTTTTCGTCGCGAGCCATTGCTGCGGCCCACCCAGTGCGCGCATGGTCGAGGTCCTTTCATTGTTAAAAGGACAACCGCCATGCTGGTCCTAAGCCGCGGTGTAGGCGAAGTCATTTCCATCGGCGATGACATCGCCGTGCACATCCTTGAGTTGAACGGTAACCAGGTGAAATTCGGCGTTGGCGCGCCGGCCGGGGTGCCGGTTCATCGAGCGGAGGTGTACCAGAAAATCCTCGAACGCCAAGGCGCCAGAACGCATCCGGAGCCTGTGCCCAACCCTTGAAACCCGGTCAGTCGAACAGATGCTTGGGCACGTCGTGCTTGAGCATCAACTGGCACTGCTCGCTCTCCGGGTCGAACACGATCAGTGCCTGGCCCTTGGTCAATGCCCGGCGCACGCGCAGCACGCGGGTTTCCAGGGGCGTGTCGTCGCCATTGTCGGTGCCGTCACGGGTGACAAAGTCTTCGATGAGGCGGGTGAGGGTGTCGACTTCAAGTGCGTCGTAGGGAATCAGCATACAAGCCTCGGGTGATGGATCCCGGCGATGCTACTGCGCCGGGATCATAGTTGCCAGCCTCAGGACTTGTTGCCCACCAGGCTGTCCACCGATGGCACACGGGTATCGCTCTCCATCTGCGTCTCGTGCTCGATCTGATGGCTGAATCGATCAAGGGAGCCCTGGGCCGGTTGCGCATCACTGGCGAACACTGGCGGGCTGAGAATGTAAGCACCCAGCAAACGACTCAGGGCCGCGAGGCTATCGATGTGGGTACGCTCGTAGCCATGGGTCGCATCGCAACCGAACGCCAGCAAGGCCGTGCGGATATCGTGGCCGGCGGTGACCGCTGAATGTGCATCGCTGAAGTAATAGCGGAAGAGGTCGCGGCGCACGGGTAATTCATTCTCCGACGCCAGGCGCAGCAAATGCCGCGACAGGTGATAGTCATACGGCCCGCCGGAATCCTGCATCGCCACGCTTACCGCGTGCTCGCTTGAATGCTGGCCGGGGGCGACCGGGGCGATATCGATGCCGACAAACTCACTGACGTCCCAAGGCAAGGCAGCAGCCGCACCGCTGCCGGTTTCCTCGGTGATGGTGAACAGCGGATGGCAGTCGATCAGCAGGGGTTCGCCACTGTCGACGATGGCCTTGAGCGCGGCGAGCAGGGCGGCGACACCGGCCTTGTCATCCAGGTGGCGGGCGCTGATGTGGCCGCTCTCGGTGAATTCCGGCAACGGGTCGAAGGCCACATAGTCACCGATGCCAATCCCCAGGGAATCGCAATCGGCGCGGGTCGCGCAGTAGGCGTCGAGGCGAAGTTCCACGTGATCCCAGCTCACCGGCATTTCATCCACGGCGGTGTTGAACGCATGCCCGGAGGCCATCAGCGGCAACACGCTGCCACGGATCACACCGTTATCGGTGAACAGGCTGACGCGGCTGCCCTCGGCGAACCTGCTCGACCAGCAGCCCACCGGTGCCAGGCTCAGGCGGCCATTGTCCTTGATTGCACGCACGGCGGCGCCGATGGTGTCCAGGTGAGCGGACACGGCGCGGTCTGGGCTGTTTTTTTGGCCTTTCAACGTAGCGCGGATGGTGCCGCGCCGGGTCATTTCGAAGGGAATGCCCAGTTCTTCCAGGCGCTCGGCGACGTAACGCACGATGGTGTCGGTAAATCCGGTAGGGCTGGGAATAGCGAGCATTTCCAGCAGGACTTTTTGCAGGTAATTCAGATCCGGTTCGGGGATGGTTCGGCTCATAAAGACTCCTGGGGTTCGGATCGTTCAGCTATGGGGAAACAGCAAATCCACAAATTTCTCCGCGGTAGGCTGCGGTTCATGATTGGCCAGGCCGGCCCGTTCATTGGCTTCGATAAACACGTATTCGGGTTGATCGGCGGCGGGCACCATCAGGTCCAGACCCACCATTGGGATGTCCAGGGCACGGGCGGCGCGCACGGCGGCGTCCACCAGCGTTGGGTGCAGGATCGCGGTGACATCTTCAAGGCACCCGCCGGTGTGCAGGTTGGCGGTGCGGCGCACGGCCAGGGTCTGACCACGGGGCAGGATGCTGCTGTAGTCGAAACCGGCGGCTTTCAAGGTGCGTTCGGTTTCGGCATCCAACGGGATTTTGCTTTCACCGTCGGTGGCGGCCTGGCGGCGACGGCTCTGGGCTTCGATCAACGCGCCGATGGAATGGTGGCCATCACCGGTCACTTCGGCAGGGCGACGGATCGCAGCGGCGACCACCTCGAAACCAATCACCAGGATGCGCAGGTCCAACCCTTCGTGAAAGCTCTCCAGCAACACACGGCTGTCGAACTGCCGCGCGGCTTCAATCGCCTGCTGCACCTCCTCGATGCTTTGCAGATCCACTGCCACACCCTGGCCTTGTTCGCCATCCAACGGCTTGACCACGATGCGCTGGTGTTCGTCGAGAAACTCCAGGTTGTCATCCGCGCTGCCCGCGAGTTGCTGTGACGGCAGTTTCAAACCGGCGGCTTTCAGCACTTTGTGGGTCAGGCTTTTGTCCTGGCACAGGGTCATGCTGATGGCGCTGGTCAAATCGCTCAAGGATTCACGGCAACGCACGCGACGCCCGCCATGGCTCAGCGTGAACAAGCCCGCATCGGCGTCATCCACTTGCACGTCGATGCCACGCCGATGGGCTTCCTCGACAATGATCCGCGCATAGGGATTGAACCCCGCCTGTGGGCCCGGGCCGAGAAACAGCGGCTGGTTGATGCCGTTCTTGCGCTTGATCGCAAAAGTGGTCAGCGCGCGAAAGCCAAGCTTGGCGTAAAGGTTCTTGGCCTGGCGGTTATCGTGCAACACCGACAAGTCCAGATAGCTCAGGCCACGGCTCATGAAGTGCTCCACCAAATGGCGCACCAATACTTCGCCCACGCCGGGCCGCGTGCATTGCGGATCGACTGCCAGGCACCACAGGCTGCAACCGTTTTCCGGGTCGTGAAAGGCCTTTTGGTGATTGAGGCCCATGACGCTGCCGATCACCGCGCCGCTGTCTTCGTCTTCCGCCAGCCAATACACCGGGCCACCTTGATGGCGCGGTGTGAGGCGTTCGGCGTCGACCGGCAACATGCCGCGGCCTTGATACAACTGATTCACCGCCAACCAATCCGCCTCGGTCTGGACCCGGCGAATGCGGAAACCGCGAAACACCCGAGTGGCCGGGCGATAGTCGCTGAACCACAGGCGCAAGGTATCGGACGGGTCAAGGAACAACTGCTGCGGATCAATCCCCAGAATCTGCTGGGGCGCCGCCACATACAGTGCGATATCCCGTTCGCCCGGCTGCTCGTTGAGCAACTCTTGGGCGAGGCTGGCAGGGTCTGGGAATGTATGACCGATCAACAGCCGGCCCCAACCGCAATGCACGGCAATTGGTTCGGCTGCCAAGGGGCTGCCATCTTCCGCCAGGCGCGCTTGCAGGCGCTCATAAGTGGGCGCCTGGCCTTTGAGCAAGCGTTGGCTGTAAGCCGCTGCATGGGGTTTCATCGATCAGATTCCTTGTTCGCTGAGCCATAGGTTCAGCGCCGCCAGCTGCCACAACTTGGAGCCGCGCAGCGGGGTCAATTGGCCTTGCGGGTCAGTGAGCAAACGGTCGAGCATCGCGGGATTGAACAGGCCACGATCCTGGCTCGGGTCGAGTAGCAGTTCGCGTACCCAGTTCAGGGTATCGCCCTGCAAGTGCTTGAGGCCCGGCACCGGGAAATAGCCTTTTTTGCGGTCGATGACTTCGCTCGGGATCACGCGACGCGCAGCTTCTTTCAACACCTGCTTGCCGCCATCAGGCAGTTTGAACTTGCCAGGCACACGGGCCGAGAGTTCCACCAGGCGATAGTCCAGAAACGGCGTGCGCGCTTCCAGGCCCCAGGCCATGGTCATGTTGTCGACACGTTTGACCGGGTCGTCCACCAGCATCACCGTGCTGTCCAGGCGCAGGGCCTTGTCCACGGCGGCGTCGGCGCCGGGCATGGCGAAATGTTCGCGCACAAAGTCGCCGGCGGCGTCGTTGGCAGTCAGCCATTTCGGCGCGACAGTGGCCGCGTAGTCGTCGTAGCTACGGTCGAAAAAAGCCTCGCGATAAGCCGCGTAGGGATCGCTCGCCCCGTCCACCTGCGGGTACCAGTGGTAACCGGCGAACAGTTCATCCGCGCCCTGGCCGCTCTGTACCACTTTGCAATGTTTGGCCACTTCCCGCGACAGCAGGTAGAAGGCGATGCAGTCGTGGCTGACCATCGGCTCGCTCATCGCGCGGAACGCGGCGGGCAGTTGCTCGATGATCTCGCTTTCGGCAATGCGCAGTTGGTGGTGACGGGTGCCGTAGTGCTTGGCGATCAGGTCCGAGTACTGGAACTCGTTGCCCGCTTCGCCACCGGCATCTTCAAAACCGATGGAAAACGTCGACAGATCCTGTACGCCCACTTCACGCAGCAGGCCGACGAGCATGCTCGAATCGACGCCACCGGAAAGCAGCACGCCCACATCCACAGCCGCACGTTGGCGAATGGCCACGGCTTCGCGGGTGCTGTCGAGCACGCGGTCGGTCCAGTCTTCGAGAGTGAGGTTTTTTTCATCGTCGTGTGGGCCGTAGGGCAGGGTCCACCACACTTTCTGCTCGGTGTTGCCGCTGGCGTCGATGCGCATCCAACTGGCCGGCGGCATTTTTTCGACGCCGGCGAGCAAGGTGCGCGGTGCAGGCACCACGGCGTGGAAGTTCAGGTAATGGTTAAGCGCAACCGGATCCAGGATCGGATTGATGTCGCCGCCTTTAAGCAACGCCGGCAGTGCCGAAGCGAAGCGCAACCGCTGGCCGGTACGCGACAGGTATAACGGCTTCACGCCCAGGCGGTCACGGGCAATAAACAGGCGCTGGGCGTCACGCTCCCAGATCGCAAAAGCAAACATGCCGTTGAGCTTGGGCAGCAGCGCTTCGCCCCAGGCGTGATAGCCCTTGAGCAGCACTTCGGTGTCGCCGCCGGAATAGAAGGCGTAGCCCAGGGCTTCCAGCTCTTCACGCAGTTCCGGGAAGTTATAGATCGCGCCGTTGAAGGCCAGGGACAGGCCCAGGTGCGCATCGACCATCGGTTGGGCCGAGCCGTCCGACAGGTCCATGATTTTCAGGCGTCGATGCCCCAAGGCAATCGGCCCTTGGGCGTGGAAGCCCCAGGCGTCGGGCCCACGGGGGGCCAGATGATGGGTGATGCGCTCAATCGCAGCCAGGTCGGCAGGTTGGGCATCGAAACGTAATTCGCCAGCTAATCCGCACATAAATTCCTTACCGGTTTTTCCGTTGGGGAGGGGAAACACTCAATACGCCCAGAAGGGCGCGTACCCAGAAACTGACACACGCCTATCCTGGGAGTTTTAGAACAATCGGTTATAAGGCAAAGAGCCTTGATCGGTTGAATGCCAGTCTGCGTGTGCCGTGGCGTTGGCTTAAATGGCGGTAAACAACGCTGGGATGCATGCAAAAAGTCGGGGGGTCGGGTGCCTGATCGCCCGAGTATTTGCGTCATTTGAATCCAGGATCGGCCTTATCGTTGGGCGGTATTTCTCAACGCAATAAGGATGATTGCCAATGACTGAGACACAGGATTCAAGCCACGCCGTTACGCCGGTGTCGGAGGAGGACGTTACCGCCGCGCTGTTGGAACTGACGGGAGACCTGGATATAGCCCTGGTGTTGCAGCAAAAATTGCCCGCCTGGTGGAAGGATGCCGATGCCGCCACTCTCCAAGCGCTGCAACAGGCCCATGAACAGAGTGAACGACCGCGCGAACAGGCAGCTCGGTTGTTGGGGCGTGTCAAACCGCTCAAACAATTTTGCGCCGAGAAACTCAAGGCGTTTCTGTCCGCCAAGGGGCATGCGTCGCTGAATGTCGAACTCGACATGCTGGAAGTGCCGCGGCGCACTTTCACAATGACCAGCGTTTTCGGACCGACGTATGATCAGATCAAGATTGAGAAGCACAGCTTGCTGCAGGCGGCCATGCAGAACTTCTCGCAGGATGGAGCCGAGCTGCCGAAAGGCTCGGTCGTTCGTGCCGGGAACACGGTCGTGCGCGGTCTCAGTGCTGAGGCGTTCGCGGGTTACTGTCGTGAACTGGACCTGGGCGCTGCCTACCAACTGCACCTTCGCGATGTGTTCAACCTGCCGGCGCCCAGTGAAGCGGCGCTGGAGTCTGACCGAGGGTACAACCCGGCAGTCTTGCAGCTCGGCAATGCCCGGCGCTTGGAGATGCTGGTTGACTTGCATATTGCGTATGCCAAGGGCGATGTCAGCCCGCCGACCTACACGTTGCTGTCTGAATTGATCAAGCGCGACTTACCGGCCAGCCAGATGGCGCACCTGCTCTTTCAAGGTAAGCCCATGGTGTGGCGAGGTTTGAGTATCGGGGGGGCCTGCGTGTGGGGCGTGATGGTCCTGGCCAATGCCAACGAAGACGGCTTTCCCACGGGGCCGGTGGTGTTGTACATGCCTAACGAGCCGACGCGGCGGTGGTACGAGTACCCGTCGCTGGAGGATTTCAAGCAATACCTGACGCTCAAACTTCAAGTGCAGGCTTATCGGCGTTTTTTTACCGGCTACCTGGCCGAGACCGAACGCTTTCAGTTCTTCCAGCGATTTGATAGGAGCCGAACCCTGGCGCGGCTGGAGCCAATCGAGGAACCGGGCAACCTGTCCAGGTTCTTTTTCAATGTGTGCACCGGCAAGCTGCTGCTGGATGCGATCACATTGGCAGTGCCCACCGCACAGGCCGATGATGACGCTCGCCAGAAACGCCTGCAAAGCTACCTGGATGCAGGCTTGACCCTGCTCAACATTGCAGGGTTCGAGGTGCCGATGATTGGGCTATTGATGATGGGGGAGGGTATTGGCCAGTTACTGGGCGAGATGTTCGAGGGCATCGACGACTGGAGCCACAATGAAAAAACCGAGGCGCTTGAACATTTGGTCAGCGTGGCGGAGAGCATCGCTGGCATGGCAGCGTTCGCCGTAGGGGTGAAGGCCTTCGGTGGGGTCAAGCGATGGGTGACTCGACCGGAGGTGTTTTTTGATGGCATGGAGGCCGTCAAGCGGCCGGACGGCAGCGTGTGGTTATGGCGCCGCCGCACAACGGCATATCGATACCCCCCGGAGGTGGTTTCCGGCACGGTTGCCAATGCCATGGGGGTGTACAAGACCAATGGACACGCTTACGCCAAGATCGAAGCTCGGGTGCATGCGATCGCCTATGACGCCGCTGTGAAGCAGTGGTCTGCCATTCACCCGCTACGCAGCGATGCGTACCGCCCCCCGCTCAAGCACAACGGCACGGCGGGATGGCAGTTTGAGTGGGAGCGGCCTCAAGACTGGGAAGAGCCTGCGTACATTATCACGCGGTCGAATTCATTCCTCGGGACGCTGACGGGGGAGCGGTTGAGGGAACTTGCAACCATCGCCGATTTGTCCCTGCCTCGGTTGCGTTACCTGGCCCAGGAAAACCTGCCATTGCCGGAACGTTTCAATGATGGAGTAGTGCGCTTCATGCAAGAGCAGAAAGTGCGTGACCTGACCTGGCAGCTTGAGCATCAGGCGCAGTTGGATCTGAGTACGGCACGCACCCAAATGCTTGCATTGCCCCATATGCCCGGCTGGCCCCGCGGGCGCTTTTTTGAAGTGCTGGACGAGGAGGGCAACCTGCTTGAAAGCTATCCTGATGCAGCGCCGTTTGACTACGAAGACCTGAGCATTCATATCACCGAAAAGCAGCTTGAACGTGGCGAGGTGATGCCTACGCTGCTGGCCGCATTGGACACGGAGGAAACACAGGCATTGCTGGGTGGCGTCGTAGAGCCTGGCGAAGCAGAAGTGATCTTGAAGCGCCGCTTGTTGAAGTCGCTCGAACGCAGCCATCGGCAGGTTCATGATCAGCTGTACCAGGAAGCCAACGTTATTACGCACAGCGATCATGCGCTGCTTATTCATCACTACCCAGGCTTGCCGAATCGCCAGGCCTGGGAGCTGCTCTCCAACGCTTCGACCCGGCAGCGCGTGCGCCTGCGCGAGACACGGCGGGTGCCCCTGTTGCTGGCGCAACGAACCCGAGAGGCCCTGCGACTGCTTGAAGAAGACCGCGCACTCAGTGGTCTGTACTGGCCGAGATATGGCAATGAGGCCACCCAGCGCCTGGCCGTCGGGCTGCTGGGGCGAGTTGTCGACTGGCCACAGACCCAGGCATTGCAGCTACGCCGCGGTTCGCTCAATGGCGAAGTGATCGCGCAACTCGGCGGGAAGGCGGCGACATTGCACCGGACGGTTGTAGCGTCTGCCGATGGCTTTCAGGCATTTGATGCACGGGGCAAAGCCTTGGGGGCATTAGCAACGGGTGGGGAGGGTTTTTACCAAGCCCTGACCGAGACGTTATCCGCTGATCAAATCGCCACGCTGAGATTGAATGGGACTCAACGTGCCAGCCACTTGAACCAAGAGTTACTGGGCAAGGCCGAAACGGAGCGCAAGACGCTTGCCCGTTACCTCTGGCCGGAGCGCGCAGTGCCCGAGCCGGCGGTGGCGTGTGTTCAGGCGCTGCTGGAGGAGCTGGCGCCACAGCCGGCAGCCTTGATGCGCAAGCTTTGCAAGCTCTACCCCAAGTTGAGTTCACGCCAGCTCACGTTGTTGCTTCAAGACATGGGCACGGATCATTTGTCGCGCGCCAGGGCCGTCAAGGTGTTGCAGCAACAGCTCAAGGCTCTACAGCTCGCGTTGGCACGGTGGTGCGACGAAAAAGCCGCTGTAAAGGGCCTTTCACGCTCGGCCAGGAGTGATTTGCGTGACGGACGCAAAGCAGTCGCCAAGGCGATTGAGCGCAGTTGGAAGCGTAAAACACTGCTGCGCAACGAGCGCGGTATCGAGATGTTCGGACTGGAGCTGGAGGGCCTGAATGTCGGTGCTTTGCCCCAGTTGCCCGTCGGGGTGGATTTTGGTCATGTGCGTCGCTTGGTGTTGCGCAATATGGACCTCGATGATCAGGTCGGGTCTTTTCTTGAGCGCTTCAAGGGGGTCAATATGCTCGACCTGGCGGGCAACAAGTTGACCCAAGTACCGACGGTGTTGTCGCAGATGTCCCTGCTGCGGCGCCTGTACTTGAACTGCAACCAACTGCAACTGACGGAGGCTGGTCGAACGCAACTTGCAACCTTGACCGAACTGCGGGTGTTGAACCTCAACCACAACCCACTGCTAAACGCGCCGCTGATCGATCGGATGTTCGACTTGCGCGCCTTGTTCCTGAACAGTTGTTCTCTGAAGGAGTTGCCAGCGGGGTTTCGACGCCCGCCCTACCTGGAAACGGTTGACCTGCGCGGCAATCACATCACGACACTGCCTCGGTGGCTGTCTGAAGTCCCACGAGTTCTCGCACAAACGCTCCATTTGGGGGATAACCCCCTGGACACGCCTAGCCGCCAGTTGGTCAGTGCCTACCGGAGTCGCGTCGGTGTCGGCATGGGTTTCCTGGAGGATGATCCTGCCCGTTTGACTGAGCAACGGGCGCAAGAGCGCTGGTTAAAGGATATGGGGGCGGATATAGAGATGAAACGCGCCACCTGGGCAGCACTCAGGGCCGAGGAGGGCTCCGAGGGGCTGTTCAATCTCCTCGCCGGACTGGGCAGTACCGCTGATGCAAAAAATGTTCGCGTGGACATGAGCCAACGGGTGTGGTGGGTGTTGGAGGCTGCTGAAGCCGATGCAGGCTTGCGTGCAGAAATCTTTGACCGTGCCGCTACGCCACTCAATTGTGATGATGCTGCAGCTGCAAGCTTCAGCAACCTTGAGGTGCTGACGCTTCTTCATGAGGCTTCAAAAGGCGTCGAGAGCGGCCAGTTGACGGCTGAGCCGCTGCTGAAGTTGAGTAAGGGCCTGTTTCGGCTCGACCAGGTTGAACGCTATGCCCGCAGCCACAGCCTCAGTCATCCCAGCGCCGACCCGTTGGAAGTGAGCCTGGCGTTTCGCATAGGTCTGGCCGACAAGTTAGACCTGCCCGGCCAACCCAGGCATATGCGCTTTGGGCAATTGGCCGAGGTGACGAATAAGGATTTGGTGGCTGCCGCTGACAAGGTTCGGGTGGCCGAGCTTTCATCCGAATTGTTGGACTTTATAGTCGGGTTGCCGTTCTGGATCGACTATTTGAAAAGACGCTTTCAAGGACGGTTTGAAGACGTACTGGGTTCTTTCCACGAACGCGCGCAGCGGGTATTCGATCAACGCCAGACACTGACCGATACCGACTACGTCGAGCAAATGAACGTGATTACCAGTGAGCGCATGCCGGTTGAAGCGGCTGAAATCAGGCGCCAGACCGAGGACGCACTCAAACCCGGCGCGTTGAATGTCTGCTAGGTGCCCGTGTTATCACCCACCCGTGCCGCGAATCAACGCCCGCAGGGCGAACCGATTGGGGTGGCACGCCTCTGACACGCTGGCGGGCACCGGCAACGGCTCGTCGTTGAGCCAGGCTGCGAGCAGTTCGGCGCACAGTGGCGCAGTGATCAGGCCGCGCGAGCCGTGGCCGCTGTTGATGTACAGGCCGTCAAGCCACGGGCAGGCGGCTTCTGGGATCTGGCGGGCATCCTTGCGCAACGCTGCGTAGGCCTGGTCGAAGGCTGCGCGTTCGGCCAGCGGCCCCACAATCGGCAGATAGTCGGGGCTGGTGCAGCGGAAGGCGGCACGGCCTTCCAGCTGTTCGGGGGCCAATGCGTCGGCACCCAACCGTTGCGTCAGGTCGACGGAAATCTCGCGCAGCATCTCCAGGTTGCCGGCGTGTTCGGCGACGGTGGGCGTCAGGTCGTCGCTCTTGAAATCGAAGCTGGCGCCCAGGGTGTGCTCGCCCAGGCGCGCCGGGGCCACGTAGCCTTCGGCGCAGACCACGGTAGCCAGGGCTTCGCTCTGCGGGGTTTGCGCCAGGCGGGTGATCTGCCCGCGAATACGCTTGAGGGGTAGGTCGGCGCTGAACGGAAAACGCTTGATCTCGGCCGCACCGGCTAACACCACCACCGGCGCGCTGGCTAGCCGGGTGTCACCGGCCAGGGCGTGCCACTGGCCGTCAACGCGTTGCAGCTCAAGGGCTTCGTGATGTGTCAGCACCGTGATCAGCGGATGGCGTGCCTGCCACTCGCATAACGCCGGAGGATGCACCCAACCGCCCTCGGGAAAGAACAGCCCGCCGTGCTCCAGCGCCACGCCTGCGCGCGCTTGGGCCTGGGCCGGGTTCAGCAGGTGCAGCAAGCCGGGCGAAAAGGCAGCGGCCAACTGCGCCTGGCGCTCGGCCTCCTTGGCGTTGAAGGCCAGTTGCAGCACGCCGCACCCGTCCCAGTCGACGCCACGGTGCAGGTGCTCCAGCAGGCGTCGGGTGTGGCCGAAACCACTGAGTATCAACTGCGACAGGGCTGTGCCGTGGGCCGATAGCTTGAGGTACAGCACGCCTTGCGGGTTGCCCGAGGCTTCCTGCGCCAGGGCCGTATGGCGCTCCAGCAGGCTGACCCGCCAGCCGCGCGCCGCCAGGCTGGCCGCCGTGGTGCAGCCGGCCAGGCCGCCGCCGATTACCAGGGCGTGGCGTTCGCCATCAATGGCAGGCGGCCGTGCGAACCACGGCTTGGCGGCAGGCGGCAAGGGCGTCTGCGCTGGCCAACCGAGGAACTCCCCGCGCAGGATCTCCCATTTATGCCCAATACCCGGCGTGCGCTTCATCTTGAAGCCGGCGGCATTGATCAGCCGGCGCACCCAACCGGTGCTGGTAAACGTGCTGATGGTTGCCCCCGGTGCGGCCAGCCGCGCCAGTTCGGCGAACAGTTCGGCGGTCCACATGTCCGGGTTTTTCGCTGGGGCGAAACCGTCGAGGAACCACGCGTCGATCTGCGCATCCAGTTGCGGCAGTTGCTCCAGGGCATCGCCGATCAACAGGGTAAGGGTCACGCGGCCGTTATCCAGGATCAGGCGTTGGAAGCCTTGGTGGATCGCGATGTATTGCTTGAGTAATTGTTCGGCAAAGGGTTGTAGTTCAGGCCAAAGGGCGAGGGCGCGTTGCAGGTCGGCGTGGCTCAGCGGGTACTTTTCCACGCTGACAAAGTGCAGGTGCGCACCGGCTACCGCGTATTGCTCGAACAACTGCCAGGCGCACAAAAAATTCAAGCCCGTGCCGAACCCCGTTTCGCCAATCACCAAGCGCCCGCCCACCGGCAAGGCGGCAAAACGCTCCTGCAAGCGGTTCTGTTCCAGGAACACATAACGGGTTTCTTCAAGGCCGGACTTATCGGAGAAGTACACGTCGTCGAACACCCGTGAGTGCGGGCGGCCTTGGTCATCCCAGTCGAGCTGGGCGTGGGTGATGGGGTTCATGGGCGGCTCGGTCAAGACAAGGCCGCCATTCTAGCCGATCAACAGGCAATGAATTGACCCACGGCAAGCACCGATGGAATTTCCTCCCGCGTGTTGCTGCCCAATCCGCTAGTCTTGAGCCATCTTGAAACGGAGCTGCCCATGTTCGAATCCGCCGAAATCGGTCACGCCATCGACAAAGACACCTACGACGCCGAAGTCCCTGCGCTGCGTGAGGCACTTCTGGAGGTGCAATACGAGCTGCAGCAGCAGAAGCGCTTCCCGGTGATCATCCTGATCAACGGTATCGAGGGTGCCGGTAAGGGTGAGACGGTCAAGCTATTGAACGAATGGATGGACCCGCGTCTGATCGAGGTGCGCACCTTCGACCAGCAGACCGACGAAGAGCTGGCCCGGCCGCCGGCCTGGCGCTACTGGCGGCAACTGCCCGCCAAAGGCCGCATGGGGATTTTCTTCGGTAATTGGTACAGCCAGATGCTGCAGGCCCGCGTGCATGGGCAGATCAAGGACGCGCGCCTGGACCAGGCTATCGCCGGTGCGGAGCGTCTGGAAAAGATGCTCTGTGATGAAGGCGCACTGATCTTCAAGTTCTGGTTTCACCTGTCCAAGAAGCAAATGAAGGCGCGGCTCAAGGCCCTGGCCGATGACCCGCTGCACAGCTGGCGCATCAGCCCGCTGGATTGGCAGCAGTCTGAGACTTACGACAAATTCGTGCATTTCGGCGAGCGCGTGTTGCGCCGCACCAGCCGCGACTATGCACCGTGGCATGTAATCGAAGGGGTGGACAGCAACTATCGCAGCCTCACCGTGGGCAAGCTGCTGCTGGAAGGCCTGCAAAATGCGTTGAAGCTGGTCAAAGGCAAGGCCAGCGGCATGAACCCGGCACCGTTGATCGCCTCCGTGGACAAGAAGAGCCTGCTGGACAGCCTCGACCTGACGCAGCGCCTGGAAAAGGACGATTACGAAGAACAGTTGATCACCGAGCAGGCACGCTTCTCCGGCCTGATGCGCGACAAACGCATGCGCAAGCACGCGTTGATCACGGTGTTCGAAGGCAACGACGCGGCGGGCAAGGGCGGGGCGATCCGTCGGGTGGCGGCGGCGCTGGACCCGCGCCAGTACCACATCGTGCCGATTGCCGCACCGAGCGAGGACGAGCGTGCCCAGCCTTATCTGTGGCGTTTTTGGCAGAAGATCCCGGCGCGGGGCATGTTCACTGTCTTCGACCGTTCGTGGTATGGCCGTGTACTGGTGGAACGCATCGAGGGCTTTTGCACCCCAGCGGACTGGATGCGCGCGTATGGCGAAATCAACGACTTTGAAGAGCAACTGCGCGACGCGGGTGTGATCGTGGTCAAGTTCTGGTTGGCCATCGACAAGCAGACCCAACTGGAGCGTTTCCAGGCCCGTGAGGAAATCCCGTTCAAGCGCTTCAAGATCACTGAAGACGACTGGCGCAACCGCGACAAGTGGGACGACTACCGTGCCGCCGTGGGCGATATGGTTGACCGCACCAGCACCGAAATCGCGCCCTGGACACTGGTGGAGGCCAACGACAAGCGCTGGGCGCGGGTCAAGGTGCTGCGCACGATCAACCGGGCGCTGGAGGCGGCGTTCGACAAGTCCGACAAGCACGACAAGAAAGGCAAGAAGTAGGAGCGAGCTTGCTCGCGAAAATCGTCAATGATGGCGCGTGTTTTCTGGGTAAGCGAGGCGCTCTCGAGTTTTCGCGAGCAAGCTCGCTCCTACAGATAGGTTCGGCGCCATGGTTTTGTATAGGCGGGGTGAATGATCGTCGCGGTTGGCGGGAGCTGGATCTATCCTCGATCCATCTCCCGACAACCACAAGATCGAGGTAGCCCATGCGTGAAGTAGTGATCGTCGACAGCGTACGAACTGGCCTGGCCAAATCGTTTCGTGGCAAGTTCAACCAGACCCGCCCGGATGACATGGCGGCCCATTGCGTCAACGCGCTGCTCACCCGCAATGGAATCGACCCTGCCACCGTGGAGGACTGCATCGTCGGCGCCGGCTCCAACGAAGGTGCCCAGGGCTACAACATCGGGCGCAATGTGGCGGTGTTGTCACAACTGGGCACCGGTACGGCGGGGATGACCCTCAACCGGTTCTGCTCGTCGGGCTTGCAGGCGATTGCCATCGCGGCCAACCAGATCGCGTCGGGCTGCAGCGATATCATCGTTGCCGGTGGCGTCGAGTCCATCAGCCTGACGATGAAAAGCGTCAACACCGACAACCTGATCAACCCGCTGCTGAAAGAGCAGGTGCCGGGTATCTACTTCCCCATGGGCCAGACTGCGGAGATCGTCGCTCGTCGCTACAACGTCAGTCGCGAAGAGCAGGACGTGTACGCCCTGCAAAGCCAGCAACGCACCGCTCAGGCTCAGGCAGACGGTTTGTTCAACGATGAAATCGTGCCGATGGCGGTCAAGTACAAAGTCGAAGACAAGAACACCGGTGAAGTGCAGGTGCTCGAGGGCGTGGTCGACCGTGACGACTGCAATCGCCCGGACACCACGTTGGCCAGCCTGCAAGGCTTGAAGCCGGTATTTGCCGAGGACGGCTCGGTGACGGCGGGTAACTCGTCGCAGCTCTCCGACGGCGCCTCGATGACGCTGGTGATGAGCCTGGAAAAAGCCCTTGAACTGGGCCTCAAGCCGAAGGCGTTTTTCCGTGGGTTCACGGTGGCGGGTTGCGAACCGGACGAGATGGGCATCGGCCCGGTGTTCTCGGTGCCCAAGCTGCTCAAGGCCAAGGGCTTGCAAGTGGCGGATATCGACCTGTGGGAACTCAACGAAGCCTTCGCGTCCCAGTGCTTATATGCGCGTAATCGCCTGGAAATCGACAATGCCAAATACAACGTCAACGGCGGATCGATCTCCATCGGCCACCCATTCGGCATGACCGGCTCACGGCAGGTGGGGCATCTGGTACGTGAGTTGCAGCGGCGCAATCTGCGTTATGGCATCGTCACCATGTGCGTGGGCGGTGGCATGGGCGCCACCGGATTGTTCGAAGCGGTGCGCTGATCTTCGCTACACAAAGTGCGTCGGGTGCCCCTAGAATGCGGCTCCACTTCCTCTGGCTTCTGGGGCACTCATGCACATCTCTTCCGGCCGCTGGGTCTATGGTTTTCTCCTGACCCTGCTGACCGCGTTTCTGTGGGGCATCCTGCCGATCAAACTCAAGCAGGTGCTGCAGGTGATGGACCCGATCACCGTTACCTGGTTTCGCCTGATCGTGGCTGGCAGTTGCCTGTTCGTCTACCTGGCGCTGACCAAGCGCTTGCCCAGCCGCAAGGTGCTGGGCCCCAAGGGTGGCTGGCTGGTAGGGATGGCGGTGTGCGGCCTGGTGGGCAACTACGTGTTGTACCTGGTGGGCCTGAAAATGCTCAGCCCTGGCACGGCGCAACTGGTGGTGCAGATGGGGCCGATCTTCTTGATGATCGCCAGTGTGTTTGTGTTCAAGGAGCGTTTCAGTCGCGGGCAGGTGCTCGGGTTATTCGTGTTGATTGCAGGCTTTGGCCTGTTCTTCAACCAGCGTCTGGAGGAGTTGCTGACATCCCTGGGTGCCTATACCGCCGGTGTGCTGACGATATTGTTGGCCACTTCAATCTGGGTGTTCTACGCCCTGGGCCAGAAGCAGTTGTTGACGGTGTGGAACTCGCTGCAAGTGATGATGGTGATCTACCTCACCTGCGCCTTGTTGCTCACGCCCTGGGCGCATCCTATGGAAGCTTTGGACCTGAGCCCGCTGCAGGGCTGGCTGTTGCTGGCGTGCTGCATGAATACCCTGGTGGCCTACGGCGCGTTTGCCGAAGCGCTTGCCCATTGGGAAGCTTCGCGGGTCAGTGCGACCCTGGCGCTTACACCGCTGGTGACTTTCGTGGCGGTCGCCCTGTCGGCGTGGCTGTGGACTGAGTATGTGCAGGCCGAAGAGATCAACGCCCTGGGCTATGCCGGGGCGTTGGTGGTGGTGCTGGGTTCGGCGACCGTGGCGCTGGCGCCGTCGTTGCTCGCCGGGCTCAAGGCCCGGCGGTTGCGCATGGCGTCCTAGGCGCCGAGCATGTCTTGCGGGCGAACCCACTGGTCGAACTCCGCGTCGGTGAGGTAGCCCAGGTCCAGCGCGGCCTCCCTTAGCGTCAACCCTTCGGCGTAAGCCTTCTTGGCGATTTCCGCCGACTTGTCGTAGCCGATGTGCGGGTTGAGCGCGGTCACCAGCATCAGCCCGCGCTCCAAGTGCTCGGCCATCTGCACGGGGTCTGGCTCAAGCCCGGCCACACAGTGTTCCTGGAAGTTGTTGCAGCCGTCGGCCAGCAGGCGGATGGATTCCAGCAGGTTGTGGATGATCACCGGCTTGTACACATTCAACTGCAAGTGCCCCTGGCTGGCAGCGATGCCGATGGTCACGTCATTGCCCAGCACCTGGCAGGCCAGCATCGACAGCGCTTCGCACTGCGTCGGGTTGACCTTGCCTGGCATGATCGAACTGCCGGGCTCGTTGGCCGGCAACTTCACCTCGGCCAACCCGGTGCGCGGGCCGGAGCCCAGCAGGCGCAGGTCATTGGCGATTTTCATCAGGGCCACGGCCAGGGTTTTCAGGGCGCCGTGTAGCGTCACCAACGGCTCATGGCCGGAAAGGGCGGCGAATTTGTTCGGCGCGGTGACGAACGGCAAGCCCGACAACGCCGCCAGCTCGGAGGCAATCGCCTCGCCAAAACCGTGGGGCGCATTCAGCCCGGTGCCGACGGCGGTGCCGCCCTGAGCCAACTCGCAGACGGCGGGCAGTGCGGCGCGAACGGCGCGTTCGGCGTAGTCAAGCTGGGCGATGAACGCCGAAAGCTCCTGGCCGAAGGTGATCGGCGTGGCATCCATCATATGAGTGCGGCCGGTCTTCACCAGCTTCATATGTTTGGCTGCTTGTTCAGCCAGGCCGCCGGAAAGCGTCGCAATTGCCGGTAGCAAGCGCTGATGCACAGCCTGGACCGCTGCAATGCTCATGGCGGTGGGGAAGCAGTCATTGGAACTCTGGGAACGGTTGACGTGATCGTTGGGGTGCACCGGGCTCTTGCCGCCACGTTTATTGCCCGCCAGTTCGTTGGCGCGGCCGGCGATCACTTCGTTGGCGTTCATGTTGCTCTGGGTGCCGCTGCCGGTCTGCCAGACCACCAGGGGGAATTGGTCGTCGTGTTGACCATCGAGTACTTCGTCGGCGGCCTGTTCGATCAAGCGGGCGATGTCGGCGGGCAAGTCTCCATTACGGTCATTTACCCGTGCTGCGGCCTTCTTGACCAGGGCCAGGGCGTGCAATACCGCCAGCGGCATACGCTGTTCGCCAATGGCGAAGTTAACCAGCGAACGTTGGGTCTGGGCGCCCCAGTAAGCTTCATCCGGGACGTGAACTTCTCCCAGGCTGTCGGTTTCGATACGGCTCATCGGGCACACTCCTTCAGGTTCGTTTGCGCAGTTTAGGCCGTGTTCGGCCTAGTGGGTTCCCTAAAAGACTTTTCATCGGGTTCATCCCTCGAGAATCTTTATCCAGCAAGGCTCGGGGTTGAGCCATAAGGTTTTTTAGGCGCAGAATGGGCGCCCTTGGGGTCTGACCTCGCCTGCTAGAAAAGGAAACTCGATGACTCGTCTTCGTGCCATCTGTACCGCGGTTGCTCTGGTTTGCGCCAGCGGCCAGGTTCTTGCCGATACCGCCAGCCACAACGCCAGTGCCGAAGCCTTCCTTACCTTGGCCCATGCCGACAAGCTGGGTACCCCGGTGTACATGCAAGTGCAGCAAATGTTCGCCCAGCGTTTTGAACAGACCAAGGCGCCTGCCGCCAAGCAGTCCGTACTGGACAGCTACCAGGCCAAGGCCAACGCCGCCCTGGACCAGGCTATCGGCTGGCCAAAGCTGAAACCTGACATGGTCAAGCTCTACACCACCAACTTCAGCGAATCCGAGCTCAAGGACCTGGTTGCCTTCTACCAGTCGCCACTGGGCAAGAAAGTCCTGGAAAAAATGCCGCAGCTGACCCAGCAATCGGCCCAGATGACCCAGGCCAAGCTGGAAAGCGCCGTGCCGGTAGTCAATAAGCTGCTGGAAGACATGACCAACGAGCTGGCGCCTAAAGCCGCCGCTCCGGCCAAGAAGAAGTAAGCAGGAATGACCATGCAACAGCGTATCGAAACGGCGCTTGCCGCCTTGGGCACCGACCACTTGAGCGTGCTGGATGAAAGCCATATGCACAGCCGTGGGTTGCAGACCCACTTCAAGGCCGTGCTGGTCAGCCCGCAGTTCGAGGGGCTCAACCGCGTCAAGCGCCACCAGAAGGTCTACGCCACCCTGGGTGACCTGATGAACGAGTTTCATGCGTTGGCGCTGCATACCTACACGCCTGAAGAATGGGCGAAAATCGACGCAGCCCCGGCCTCGCCGACCTGCGCTGGCGGACATGATTGATGATCGGGTGTCTCTGACACCGGGCATTTGTTAGAATCTGCAACGCGCCGCTCAGCCGGCGCGTTTTTTTTGCATCCGGTTCACCCTTTACGAGGGTAGCCACCTGGAGAGAACACCCATGACTCAACCGATTGTCGTGGCGGCACTGTATAAGTTCGTCACCCTCGAAGACTACGTCGCCCTGCGTGAGCCCCTGTTGCAGGCGATGGTCGACAACGGCATCAAAGGCACCTTGCTGATCGCCGAAGAAGGCATCAACGGCACGGTTTCCGGTAGCCGCGAAGGCATTGATGGCCTGATGGCCTGGCTGAAGAAAGATCCGCGCATGGTCGACATCGACCACAAAGAATCCTACTGCGACGACCAGCCGTTCTACCGCACCAAGGTCAAGCTCAAGAAAGAGATCGTGACCCTGGGCGTCGAAGGCGTCGACCCGAACAAGAAAGTCGGTACCTACGTCGACCCGCAGGACTGGAACGCGCTGATCAGCGACCCGGAAGTGCTGTTGATCGACACCCGTAACGACTACGAAGTGTCCATCGGCACCTTTGAAGGCGCGATCGACCCGAAAACCACCAGTTTTCGCGAATTTCCCGACTACATCAAAGCCAACTTCGACCCGGCCAAGCACAAGAAAGTCGCGATGTTCTGCACCGGTGGCATTCGCTGTGAGAAGGCGTCGAGCTACATGCTCAGCGAAGGCTTTGACGAGGTCTATCACCTCAAGGGCGGCATCCTGAAGTACCTCGAAGAGGTGCCGCAGGCAGAAACCAAATGGCAGGGCGACTGCTTTGTTTTCGATAATCGCGTGACCGTGCGCCACGACCTGAGCGAAGGCGACTACGATCAATGTCATGCCTGTCGTACACCGGTCAGTGTCGAAGACCGCGCTTCCGAGCATTATGTGGCTGGCATCAGTTGCCCGCATTGCTGGGATAAGCTGCCGGAGAAGACCCGTCGCAGCGCGATCGACCGGCAGAAGCAGATTGAGCTGGCCAAGGCCCGCAACATGCCGCACCCGATTGGCTTCAACTACAAGCAAACCCCTTCCGAGGCCTGACCCATGTCCGCGCGCCTGCTCTATGTAATGGACCCGATGTGTTCCTGGTGCTGGGGTTTTGCCCCGGTGGCCGAGGCGTTGGTGGAGCAGGCCCAGGCGGCCGGCGTCGAGCTGCATCTGGTGGTAGGCGGCTTGCGTACCGGTAGCGGCGCAGCGCTGGAGCCGACCACCCGGCGTTATATCCTGGAACACTGGCAGGCGGTCACTGACGCCACCGGCCAGCCGTTCAAGCGTGAAGGCGCGTTGCCCGACGGTTTTGTCTACGACACGGAGCCGGCGTGCCGCGCCATCGTCACCGCCCGCAGCCTGGCGCCGGACTGCGCCTGGAAACTGCTGGGACTGATCCAGCGTGCTTTCTATGTGGAAGGCCGCGACGTGACCCTCGCCAGCGTGTTAGTGGAATTGGCCGAGCAGGCGGGCATCCCGCGCATCGAGTTTGCCGGCGAGTTTGACCGCGCTGAGCAGCATGCCGCCACGGCGGCCGATTTCACCTGGGTGCAAGACCTGGGCATCGCCGGTTTCCCGACGCTGCTGGCCGAGCGTAATGGTCAGTTGGCGTTGCTGACCAACGGTTACCAGCCGCTGTCCGAGCTGTCGCCTCTGCTGGGCCGATGGCTGGAGCGAGCCACCTGTGCATGAACCCGCCCAGCGCACCGATCGCCTGACCTGGGCGGAAATTCGCCGCCTGGCGCTGCGTCACAAGAAATCCCTGTGGATCGCCAATGGCGTCGCCGTGCTGGCGACCTTGTGCAGCGTACCGATTCCCTTGCTGTTGCCGCTGCTGGTGGACGAGGTCCTGCTGGGCCACGGCGACGCTGCCCTCAAGGTGATGAATCACGCGCTGCCGCTGGGCTGGCAGAAGGCGGCCGGCTATATCGGCCTGATGCTGCTGGTGACCCTGTTCCTGCGCTGTGGTGCCCTAGTGTTCAACGTGGTGCAGGCGCGGCTGTTTGCGCGGCTGGCCAAGGACATTGTGTACCGCATCCGTGTGCGCCTGATCGAGCGGCTCAAGCGTATCTCCCTAGGCGAGTACGAAAGCCTGGGCAGCGGCACGGTAACGACTCACCTGGTCACTGACCTCGACACGCTGGACAAATTTGTCGGCGAAACCCTTAGCCGCTTCCTGGTGGCCATGCTCACTCTGGTGGGTACCTCGGCGATCCTGGTGTGGATGCATTGGCAGCTGGCATTGCTGATCCTGTTGTTCAACCCGCTGGTGATCTACGCCACGGTGCAGTTGGGCAAGCGCGTCAAACACCTGAAGAAGTTGGAAAACGACAGCACTTCGCGTTTTACCCAAGCGCTGACTGAAACCCTGGACGCGATCCAGGAGGTCCGCGCCGGCAATCGCCAGGGCTTCTTCCTCGGGCGTCTGGGCCAGCGTGCACAGGAAGTGCGCGACTACGCGATCCATTCGCAGTGGAAAACCGACGCCTCCAGCCGCGCCAGCGGTTTGCTGTTTCAGTTCGGTATCGACATCTTCCGCGCAGCGGCGATGCTTACCGTTTTGTTCTCCGACCTGTCCATCGGCCAGATGCTCGCGGTGTTCAGCTATCTGTGGTTCATGATCGGCCCGGTGGAGCAATTGCTGAACCTGCAATACGCCTATTACGCGGCAGGCGGCGCGCTGACGCGGATCAACGAACTGCTGGCGCGTGCCGATGAGCCGCAATACGCCGGCGGCGAAGATCCTTTCGTTGGGCGTGAGACTGTCGGCATCGAGGTGCGCGGCCTCAATTTCGGTTATGGCGAAGACTTGGTGCTCGACCAGTTGAACCTGGCCATCGCACCCGGTGAGAAGGTGGCAATCGTCGGCGCCAGCGGCGGCGGTAAAAGTACCTTGGTGCAACTGTTGCTCGGACTTTATACGCCACAGGCTGGAACTATCCGCTTTGGTGGTGCTACCCAGCAGGAAATCGGCCTGGAAACCATTCGCGAAAACGTCGCCGTGGTGCTGCAACACCCGGCGCTGTTCAACGACACGGTGCGCGCCAACCTGACCATGGGCCGCGAACGCAGTGATCAAGCCTGCTGGCAGGCACTGGAAATCGCCCAGCTGGATGCTACCGTCAAGGCATTGCCCATGGGCCTGGACAGTGTGGTGGGGCGTTCCGGGGTGCGGTTTTCCGGTGGGCAACGTCAGCGCCTGGCGATTGCGCGCATGGTGCTGGCCGAGCCAAAAGTGGTGATCCTCGACGAGGCGACTTCCGCCCTGGACGCCGCCACCGAATACAACCTGCATCAGGCGCTGGCGCGGTTCCTCAGCGGCCGTACTACACTGATTATCGCCCACCGCCTGTCGGCGGTTAAGCAAGCCGACCGAGTGTTAGTGTTCGACGGCGGTCACATTGCAGAGGACGGCGACCATCAACAGCTGATTGCTGACGGTGGGTTGTACGCCAAACTCTACGGGCACTTGCAGCAAGTTCGTTGATTTAGCCTAGGCTGAGCTATCGGAAGCGGTGTTTCGCGTGCGTATCCAGCGGTGCATGTGCAAGGGGCTTCATGAAGCAAAAGCGGACTCTCGGAACGCCACGGCTGTTGGGCATTGTCTGGCCCTTCATCGCCGTTGTGCTGTTCCAGGCATTGTTAGGCTGCGTCAGTCTTTACGTGCTCTCGGCAGTGCGCGGCTACGTGGCAGGTGAAAGTCTGTGGTCCAAGGGCCAGAAAGATGCCATCTATTACCTGACGCTCTACGCCGACAACCGTGACGAAACCACCTACCTCAAATACCAGCAGGCGATTGCCGTGCCCCAGGGCGGGCATGAATTGCGGGTTGCGCTGGACCAATCCACACCAGACCTCAGCGCTGCCCGCTTGGGCATCCTCAAGGGCGGCAACCACCCGGATGACGTTTCCAGCCTGATCTGGCTGTACCTCAACTTTCGCCATTTCAGCTACCTGGAAAAAGCCATCGAGTTATGGACAGTGGGCGATGGTTACCTGGTGCAACTGGATGAGTTGGCCCGCGAGATGCACGGCGCAATCACCCGCGACCACGTCAGCGCCAACGACGTACGCCAGTGGAAAGCGCACATTATCGCCATCAACGAAGGTGTGACACCGGCGGCCAAAGCGTTCAGTGATGCCTTGGGCGAAGGCTCGCGGATGATCCTGCGGTTGTTGCTGATCACCAACCTGGCCACGGCCCTCGGCCTGATCGTCCTGGCACTGCTGCGTACCCATAAGTTACTGACCCAGCGCCACGCGTTTGCCAATGCCCTGCAGCAAGAGAAGGAGCGTGCGCAGATCACGTTGGAGTCGATTGGCGACGGGGTGATCACCACCGATGTCGACGGCGCCATCACCTACATGAACCCGGCGGCTGAAGCGCTGACCCACTGGAATTCGGCCCAGGCCCAAGGCCTGCCCTTGGCCGCGCTGTTCAACCTGTTGGACGACAATGCCCAGCCCGACGGCTTTACGCTCATTGAACACATCGTCAAGGGCCAGCTCAGTGGCGGCAGCGAGCATTCCAAAACCATCCAGCGCCTGGACGGCAGCACGGTCTCGGTGACGCTGGTGGGCGCGCCGATCCGCAGTGCCGGCAAGGTCACGGGTGCGGTGCTGGTGTTGCATGACATGACCCAGGAGCGTCAATACATCGCCAACCTGTCCTGGCAGGCGACCCACGACGCCCTGACTGGCCTGGCCAACCGCCGCGAATTCGAATTCCGCCTGGAACAGGTGCTGCATCCCACCGCGCAGCGGCTGGGCGAGCGTCATGCGTTGATGTTCCTCGACTTGGACCAGTTCAAGCTGGTCAACGACACGTGTGGCCACGCGGCCGGCGACGAACTGCTGCGGCATATCTGCGCGCTGCTGCAGTCGGACCTGCGCGAGGGCGACACCCTGGCGCGCCTGGGTGGCGATGAATTCGGCATCCTGCTGGAAAACTGCCCGGCGGCAGTCGCGGAGAAGATCGCCGAGAGCCTGCGCCATACCGTGCAAAGTCTGCACTTTGTATGGAAGGGCCGGCCGTTCATGACCACCGTCAGCATCGGCCTGGTGCACCTGGGCCACACGCCGACCACGCTGGAAACCTCACTGCGCGCCGCCGACATGGCGTGCTACATGGCCAAGGAAAAAGGCCGCAACCGCGTGCAGGTGTACCACGCCGACGACTCGGAACTGTCGCTGCGTTTTGGCGAAATGGCCTGGGTGCAGCGCCTGCACATGGCGTTGGAAGAGAACCGGTTCTGCCTATATGCCCAGGAAATTTCACCGCTGGGGCCTACCGACGGCGGCGATGGGCATATCGAGATCCTGTTGCGCCTGCATGACGAGGCCGGCCGTATCATCCTGCCCGACAGCTTTATCCCGGCGGCCGAACGTTACGGTTTGATGACGTCCCTGGACCGCTGGGTGGTCGAGAATGTGTTCAAGCTCATCAGCCGGTGCATACAGGAGCGGCCGGGACGCCCAATGGCCATGTGTGCGATCAATCTGTCAGGCATCACTATTGGTGATGAAGACTTCCTCGGATTTTTACGTGAGAAGTTTCATACATACAATATTCCGCCGGGCATGATCTGTTTTGAAATAACCGAAACCAGTGCTATTGCAAACTTGGGCAGTGCGATCCGTTTTATTAATGAACTCAAAGCGTTAGGTTGTCAGTTTTCGCTGGATGACTTTTGTGCCGGAATGTCCTCATTCGCCTATCTCAAACATTTACCTGTAGACTTCCTGAAGATCGATGGAAGTTTCGTAAAGGATATGCTGGACGACCCGATTAACCGCGCGATGGTCGAAGTGATAAATCACATCGGCCATGTCATGGGTAAGCGCACAATTGCTGAATTTGTCGAGACACCGCAAATCGAACAGGCATTACTCGAAATTGGTGTGGATTACGCTCAGGGCTACCTGATTGAACGACCGCAATTGTTTACCTTTGATAGCTTGCAGTGTCGACCTGTGCGGCCGCAGCCTCTGTTATTCAAGGCGCCCGGCACATTCCGCTGAAACATTCGCTGGTCTGTACAATCACACTTAAAAAGGAGCCTTAACAGTGATCGACACATTCATCAGAACCGGCCCGCTTATGGAAGCCTCCAGTTACCCTGCCTGGGCTCAGAAACTGATCCTGGACTGTAGCGAGAGCAAGCGCCGCGTTGTCGAACACGAACTGTACCAGCGCATGCGCGACAATACGCTCAGCGCCAAGACTATGCGCCACTACCTGATCGGTGGATGGCCCGTGGTGGAACAGTTTGCCTTGTACATGGCACAGAACCTCACCAAGACCAAATTTGCCCGCCATCCTGGGGAGGACATGGCGCGCCGCTGGCTGATGCGCAATATTCGCGTGGAACTCAACCACGCCGACTATTGGGTGCATTGGGCCCGTGCCCACGGCGTGAGCCTGGAGGAATTGCAGGCCCAGAACGTACCACCGGAACTGCACGCGCTGAGCCATTGGTGCTGGCACACCAGCTCTGCCGACTCGCTGATCGTGGCCATTGCCGCGACCAACTATGCGATCGAGGGTGCCACGGGTGAATGGTCCGCCGTGGTGTGTTCTACCGGCGTCTATGCGGCCGCTTTCCCAGAGGAAGAGCGCAAGCGGGCGATGAAGTGGCTGAAGATGCACGCGCAGTACGATGATGCCCACCCATGGGAAGCCCTGGAAATCATCTGCACCCTGGCCGGGATGAACCCGACCAAGGAACTGCAGACCGAGCTGCGCCAGGCCGTGTGCAAGAGCTACGACTACATGTACCTGTTCCTGGAAAGCTGCATGCGCCTGGAGAAAGAAAAAGCCCCAGCCGTGGTGCGCGAGCGCCAGGTGCGGGTCGCCAGCGAAGCTTGATGAAATGAGAGTGGCGGGGGCTTACCCCGCCATTGCCAGGCGGTTGCGACCCTCTCGCTTGGCCACATACAAGGCGCTGTCGGCCCGACGCAGCAGGCTTTCGGTAGACTCTGCGGCCAGCAAAGTCGAGCAGCCCAGGCTCACCGTCAATTCGATCCGCGTGTCATCCGCCCAATAATCCTGGGCCTGCGCCGCTTGGCGTAGGCGCTCACCGACCATCGCAGCGGCATCCCGGCCCGTGTTGGACAGCAGGATCAGAAACTCTTCCCCGCCAAACCGGAACACCATATCCACGTTACGCAACTGGCGCTTGATCGCCCCGGCCACGGCGCGCAGTACCTTATCGCCAGCGGTGTGGCCGTAAGTGTCGTTGATGATCTTGAAGTGATCGATGTCGAGCATCAGCAAGGACAGCGGATTGAGGTGCCGGCGTGCCATGTCGACTTCCCGTTGCAGGGTCTGGTCCATGGCTATACGGTTGCCGGTCTCGGTCAGCGGGTCGCGCAAGGCACTGCGGGTGGCGGCGCGGTAGAGCAGGGCGTTGCGGATTGGGTAGAGTAAGGTGGCCAGCAGGGATTCGAGCTGGCCGAGCTCTTCTTCCGCCAGGCGCTGGTTGCGACGAAAGATCAGCTCGCCCAGGTGCTCGCCTTCATGGCTCAGGCTGTAGCTCACTGAGTGATGCCCGCGGTGGCCGAACTCCAGGCGCAAGTCGCTGGCCTGATGGCGGTACTGCAACGCGTCCAGGGGCACCAGGCGTTGGATCTCACGGAAGAACACACCGAGGATGCGCTCCGGCTCCAGGCTGGTTTGTAATTGCAGGCCCAGTTGCTGGCGAAGTTGCTCCAGCGTCGTGGGGCGGCGTGGGAGGAGGGATGGCTGACCAAACCCCAGGCGTTGCAATTTGGCACTGTCAAAGTCAATTGCGTTGGTCTGGGTGGGTGTTTTCATAAGCGATCGGCCTCTAAGCACTGGGCTGTCTTACAGGCTCGATGAGAGTGGCGAATGCCAAGCGTCTTACTGTTCCTTCAGTTCCGTAAAACATGAGTAACAGTTTAGACCGCTTTGCACAGGGTTATAACCCCTGGGCGCTGCCGCACGTCTTGTCATCGCTTAACCTGCTTGAATAAGGGTAGAGCGAGATTCATGCCAAATCGCTTAGAACTAATAAAAAGTCATATAAATCAATCGACTGCTTTTATCGCTAAAAGCAGTCGCTGGATGATGACGCCAGTTAATTGGCAACTAAGCGGTGGCCTTACTGTTTCTGCGGATCGAACTGTTTATCGCGAATAAACAACGCCGGTATGACACCGCAGATAAAGTACGCGCCGCCCATCACCAAAAAGCCCATGCCGATGGAGCCATGGGACGCCAGGAAGCCGATGGCTGCCGGCGCCACCGCTGCGCCGATACGGCCGATGTTGTACGCACCACCCACCGCCGAACCACGAAACTTGGCCTCAAAGCTTTCGGTCATGTAGGTCGCGTTCACGCCATAGGGAATGCCGTACAGGAAGCCGAACACCACCAGCATCCACAGGATATTCTCGGGGCTCTGGAACAGCACGATCACCGGCAGGAAGATCGCCGTGCCCAGAGCGCCAAACGCGAATACCACGCGTCGACCGAGACGGTCCGCCGCCAGGCCCGCGAGGATCTTGCCGAAGATCATCGCCGCATAAGTGCCGACCATGTAGCTGGTCATCGACTTGAAGTTCATCCCCAGCTCGCTTTCCAGGTACGACGGCATCCAGTTGTTCACGCCGTAGTAACCGAATTGCAAGAAGCCTGCGGTCAGGGCCCAGAGCAGGAACATACGGCTGGCCTTGGGGTCGCTGAAGATCAGCTTGAACATGCCATCGGGCTTTTTCTTCAGGACATCCTGGCTGCCGTTGGCTTTGTCTTTCGCCCGTTCGGCGCGCGCGGTCAACCAGGCCTGAGGCTCCGGCACCAAGCGTTGCATCAGCACGGCGAGGATCACCGGGATGATGGCCACGTAGAACAGCCAGCGCCAGCCGTGCTCCGGGAGAATCCAACCGGCCAGTAGGGTGGCAACGATGTAGCCCACCGACCAACCCGCCTGCAGGGTGCCGAGCACGGTGGTGCGGTAGCGGGTCGGCACGTATTCGGCCATCAACGTGTTGCACGCCACATACAGCGCGCCCAGGCCGAGGGAGGCGAAAAACCGGGTGGCCGCAAACTGCCAATAGCTGTGGGTCATGCCCAGGATCGCCGTGCCCACGGAAAACAGCACGATGCTCCACACCACGGTTTTTACCCGCCCGAAACGGTCACAGGCCCAGCCCCCGTAGATACCCCCGATGGCCATTCCGGCCAGGGTGAAGCTGCCCAGGCTGCCGGCTTCGACGCTGGTCAGGCCGAACTCGGCCTTGAGGCTGCTGAGGCTGTAGGACAGCAACATCAGGTCCGCGCCATCGATCAACAGGCCGAGGAAGCAGAAGATGAAAACGACGATCCACAGTTTGCTTTTTGCAGGCGACAACGCGCCCGCCGATGCGGCGACTTCCATAGCGATACCTTGCTTGTAGTTGTTAGGGCATTGGGTATGGTGGTGCGGTGAGGCCTAGCGTTGCGCCGCGCGAATCATGTTGCGGGCAATCACCAGTTGCTGGATCTGCGTGGTGCCTTCATACAGGCGGAACAGGCGCACATCCCGGTAGAAACGTTCGATGGCGTACTCGCTGATATAGCCGGCACCGCCGTGGATCTGCACGCAACGGTCAGCGACGCGGCCGCACATCTCGGTGGCGAACATCTTCGAACACGACGCCTCGGTGCCGATGTCCTGGCCTTCGTCGCGCTTGCGGGCGGCGTCGAGCACCATGCAACGCGCGGCGTAGATCTCGGCCTTGCTGTCGGCAAGCATGGCCTGGATCAGCTGGAACTCGGCAATCGGCTGGCCGAATTGCTTGCGCTCGATCGCGTAGTTCAGCGCGTCGTTCAACATGCGCTCGGCAGCGCCCACGCTGACGGCGGCGATGTGCAGGCGGCCTTTGTCGAGGACCTTCATCGCGGTCTTGAAGCCCACGCCTTCCACGCCACCGATCAACTGGCTGGCCGGCACGCGTACGTTGTCGAAAATCACGTCGCTGGTGTGGGCACCTTGCTGGCCCATCTTGTGGTCGCGTTTGCCCAGGGACAGGCCGGGTGTGTCACGTTCGACGATGAACGCACTGATACCGGCCGAACCACGGATCGCCGGGTCGGTGCGCGCCATCACGGTGAAAATCCCGGCGTGGGGCGCGTTGGTGATAAAGCGCTTGGTGCCGTTGATCACATAGTGGTCGCCATCGCGCACGGCGGTGGTTTTCAGTGAGGCGGCGTCGGAGCCCGAGTCTGGCTCGGTGAGGCAGAACGAGCTGAGCAGCTCGCCGCTGGCCAACAGCGGCAGGTAGTGCTCTTTCTGTGCGTCGGTGCCATCCAGCAGGATGCCGATGGAGCCGATGCCATTGTTGGTGCCGAAGTAGGAACGGAAGGCCGGTGAGGTGCGCCCCAGTTCAAAGGCGATGGTCACCTCTTCTTCCATGGTCAGCCCGAGGCCGCCGTAGGCTTCGGGGATGGTCAGGCCGAACAGGCCCATGTCCTGGAACTGGCTGACGATGTCCGCCGGGATTTCATCGGTCTCGGCGACTTCGTTTTCCCGTGGGATCAGCGCTTCGTCGACGAACTGCGCAATGGCGTCCACCAGGATATGAAGCGTTTGTGCGTCTCGGATCATGTGCATTCCTCAGCGGCCCGTTCGGCGGGCCTGTTATCGTCAATCTGCCGAGGCCATGCACCGGTCCAGCTAGCGGGTGGCGGCCTCGATGTTGTTCACCATGTGCTTGAGGCGTGGGCCGATGTCGTCTTCGAGTTTCTCCCGGGAGAGGTGGAAACTCGGTCCGCCACAGTTGAACGCCAGCAAGCCGTGTTGTGCGTGTCGCAGCGGCACGGCGATGGCGTTGACATCGCGGTGCCACTCACCGATCGACATGCAATAGCCGAAATCGGTGTAGTCCCGGAAGGCGCGTTCCAGCCCCTTGCGGATGCTCGGCCAGTCCTCCAGATGGCGCTGGCGGATATGGTCGAGAATGAACTCCCGCTCGTTTTCCGGCATTGCTGCCAGGCAGGCGCGGCCTGCTGAACTCAAGTGCAACGGCAACCGTGTGCCGACCTGGCGGCGCATGGTCATGTTCGCTTCGCCCTGGACCACGTCCAGGTACACCGCGTCGAGGCGGTCCCGAGTGGCCATCGCAACGGCCGCCTGGGCGTACTTGGCCATGGTCTCCATCAACGGATGAGCCACGGCGCGGATCGACAGGTTCGACAACATCGCGTAACCGAAGGCCATCACGCCTACATCCAACTGATACCGGCCTGACTGCGGCAGGTGCTTGAGGTAACCCAAGCGGGTCAGGGTGTGGGTCATGCGGGTGATCGTCGGTTTCGGCAGGCCGGTCTTGCGCGCCAGTTCCTGGTTGCCCAGCACGCTTTCGCTTGGCGTGAAACAGCGCAACAGTTCCAGGCCACGGGCCAGGGCGGTGACGAATTGGCGATCCTTGTCTTCCTCCTCATCGTTGTTCATCGGGTCGATCAACACATGCTCGAAAGCGGAAACTTCTGTGCTGTCCGGCTCGGGGTTTCGACGGCGCATGGTAATCCTCATTTTTTTATAAAATCAACAAAACAAAATAGTATTCCGCACAGCGAAACTAAGCAATCTTTTGCGCCTTGATTTTCAGATGAGATAAAACCCTTTAAAACAGCGAGTTAGTCGATGGTTTGAGCGTTGTCCGCGTTTTTCCGTTTACACCAGCGGGGTCGGTACTTATGCTAATCGTCAAATACGGAATGTTATTTCGCACAGCGAAACATGCGCCAATCCAACTAACAAGAACAGTGCAGCAGGAGTGAATGTGACCAGCGCCAACTCACCCGTGGTGACCCTCGACATCCATGACAATGGCGTGGCCGTGGTGCGTATCCACCGCCCTGAAGTGAAAAACGCCCTCAATGCCCAGGTGCGTGAAGCTCTCGCCGAGCACTTCCGCGCACTGTCCCGACGCCAGGATGTACGCGCCATCGTGCTGACCGGTGGCGAGCAGTTCTTCGTGGCCGGCGCGGATATCAAGGAGTTCGCCAGTGCGGGCGCGATCGATATGTACCGCCGCCACACTGAATACCTGTGGGAAGCCATCAGCCGTTGCCCCAAGCCGGTGATTGCCGCTGTCAACGGTTTTGCCCTGGGCGGTGGCTGCGAGCTGGCGATGCATTGCGACCTGATCGTGGCGGGCGAGTCGGCGCGATTTGCCCAGCCGGAAGTGAAGCTCGGCTTGATGCCCGGTGCGGGCGGCACTCAACGCCTGATCCGCGCGGTGGGCAAGTTCCAGGCTATGCGCATTGCGCTCACGGGTTGCATGGTCAGCGCGAAAGAAGCCCTGGCGATGGGCATGCTCAGCGAAATGGTCAGCGACGACCAGACACTGCCCCGCGCCCTGGAACTGGCCGCGCAGATTGCCGCATTGCCGCCGTTGGCGGTGGAGCAGATCAAGGAAGTGATGCTGGCCGGCGCCGACCTGCCGCTGGAAAGCGCCTTGGTACTGGAGCGCAAGGCCTTCCAATTGCTGTTCGATTCCAAGGACCAGAAGGAGGGCGCCGCCGCGTTCTTCGAGAAACGCACACCGCACTACCGGGGGGAATAAGTATGACCGACACCCTGAATACGATGGCATTGGTGGGCACTGGCGTCATGGGCGCGGGTATCGCACAAATCGCGGCCCAGGCCGGTGTGGTGGTGCATCTGTTCGATGCCCGTGAAGGCGCTGCGCAATCGGCTCGGGATAATCTCAGCGGCACCTTTGCCAAGTTGGTGGGCAAGGGCAAGATCAGCCAGGCCGCGATGGAGGCGGCGCTGGCCAACCTGCGGGTTGCCGAGGCGATTGATGACCTGAGCGATTGCGACCTGGTCGTCGAAGCCATCGTGGAAAACCTCGACGCCAAGCGCGGCCTGCTGCAACAGCTGGAAGGCATTGTCAGCCCGACCTGCATCCTCGCCACCAACACCTCTTCGCTGTCTGTCACGGCCATCGCCACCGGTTGCCAGCACCCTGAGCGCGTGGCCGGGCTGCACTTCTTCAACCCGGTGCCGCTGATGCGTGTGGTGGAGGTGATCGACGGCCTGGCCACCGCGCCAAAGGTTGGCGACGCGCTGTTGGCCCTGGCTGCACGCATCGGCCATCGCGGCGTGCGCGCCAAGGACACGCCGGGTTTCATCGTCAACCACGCCGGTCGTGCCTATGGTACTGAAGCGTTGAAGATGCTTGATGAGGGCATCGCCGAGCGCGGTGATATCGACCGCATCCTGCGCGACGGCGCCGGGTTCCGGATGGGGCCGCTGGAGTTGCTGGACCTCACCGGCCTGGATGTGTCGCACCCGGTGATGGAGTCGATCTACAATCAGTTTTATCAGGAACCCCGCTACAAACCGTCGCCCCTGACCCGGCAGATGTTGGTGGCTGGACGCCTTGGACGCAAGACCGGGCATGGGTTCTATCAGTATGAAAACGGCCAGCTCATCAATGGCCCTCAGCCTCAACCCGTACCGACTGTAAACCCGCAACCGCCGGTTTGGATCGCAACGGAAAACAGTGAAGACTACGAGCGCTTGAGCGCCTTGGTGATCAACCTGGGCGCCCATCTGGAACACGCCGCGCAACCTTCGCCTGAAGCGTTATGCCTGCTGGCCCCGTATGGCCGCGACGCCACCAGCGCCTGCGTGCGCTTCGACACCGACCCGGCGCGCACCCTGTGCATCGACCTGCTGACGGACCTGTCGCGTCATCGCACCTTGATGCAGAACCCACTGACTTCGCCCGCCATGCGCGATGCGGCTCACGCTTTGCTCTCAGCAGACGGTGTGGGCGTCACGGTGATTGGCGACAGCGTCGGCTTCGTGGCCCAGCGCACCTTGGCGATGGTGGTCAACCTGGCCTGTGACATTGCCCAGCAGCGCATCGCCAGCGTCGAGGATATCGACCAGGCCGTGCAACTGGGCCTCGGTTATCCCAAGGGGCCGCTGGCTTGGGGCGATGCCCTTGGGCCTCGGCGGATCCTGACGATTTTGCAGCGCATGAGCGAACTCACCCACGACCCACGTTACCGCCCCAGCCCCTGGTTACGGCGGCGGGCGATGCTGGGTGTTTCCTTGCGCCATGAAGAGCCGACAGCCGGCTGATTTCCCAACCTCACAGGACAAGAACAATGGGTGCATTGACAGGTTTGCGGGTACTGGATTTAAGCCGTGTGTTGGCCGGCCCCTGGTGTGGGCAAGTGTTGGCCGACCTTGGCGCGGAAGTGGTCAAGATCGAACGCCCGAAAAGCGGCGACGACACCCGTGCCTGGGGGCCGCCCTGGATGAAGACCGACACCGGCGAATCGTCCGGCGAAGCTTCTTATTATCAGTCGACCAATCGCGGCAAGTTATCCGTGGCCATCGACATGGCCACTCCCGAAGGTCAGGAGTTGGTACGCGCTTTGGCGGCCAGCTCGGATGTACTGATCGAGAACTATAAGGCCGGCTCCCTGGCCCGTTATGGCCTGGATTACGCGACCCTGGCCGAGATCAATCCACGCCTGGTGTATTGCTCCATCACCGGTTTCGGCCAGACCGGGCCGCGTGCCGAAGAGCCGGGTTACGACTTCATCATCCAGGGCATCGGTGGCTTGATGAGCATTACTGGCGAGCGTGATGATTTGCCGGGCGGCGGCCCGCAAAAAGTTGGCGTGGCGTTTTCCGACTTGATGACCGGCCTGTATTCCACCGTGGCGATCCAGGCTGCATTGCTCAGCCGTGAGCGCACCGGCGTTGGTCAATACATCGATATGGCGTTGTTGGACGTACAAGTCGCCACGTTGGCCAACCAGAGCATGAACTACCTCGCGTCGGGCAAGGTGCCGCAGCGTTATGGCAATGCCCACGCCAACATCGTGCCTTACCAGGTGTTCCGCGCCGCCGACCGTGACTTCATCATCGCCTGCGGTAATGACAGCCAGTTCATCGCCCTGTGCCAGAGCATCGGCCTGCCGCACTTGCCGCAGGACCCGCGCTTTTGTCGCAATGCCGACCGCGTGGCCCATCGCGAAGACATCGTCGCGTTGCTCTCGGCGCACTTCCTGGGGCGCAGCGCCGATGAGTGGGTGGCGTGCATCCATGCGTCGAAGGTGCCGGTGGGGGCGATCAACTCGATTGCGCAATCCCTGGAAGAACCCCAGGTGATCGCGCGCAACCTGATGGTGAACATCCCACACCCGCAGAACCCGGACTTTGCCATGGTCGGCAGCCCGATCAAAATGTCCGGCACGCCCGTGGAATACGTGCGGCCGGCGCCGAGGCTGGGGCAGCACACCGACGATATCCTCGGTGAACGGTTGGGCTTGTCGGCGGAGCAACTGGCCCAACTCAAGGCCCGTGGGATCGTCGAGCAGCAGGGTTAGACCAGGGTAGAGCGGTCGATCTGCGCGATGGAAGTGACGCCGGTGAGGGTCATGGCCACGCGCATTTCCTTGGCGAAGATGTCCAGCAGGTTTTCCACGCCGTGCTGGCCGTCGGCAGCCAGCGCGTAGGCGGTGGCACGCCCCAGCAGGCAGGCCTTGGCACCCAAGGCCAGCATGCGCACCACGTCCAGTCCGGAGCGGATGCCGGAGTCCACCAAAACCGTGAGATCGTCGCCCACCGCATCGGCAATCGGAGGCAGGGCCTTGGCAGTGGACAGCACGCCATCCAACTGGCGACCGCCATGGTTGGAGACCACGATGCCATCGGCACCGAAACTCACTGCGTCCTTGGCGTCCTGAGGGTCGAGAATACCTTTGATGATCATCGGGCCTTTCCAGAATTCGCGGATCCATTCCAGGTCTTTCCAACTGATGGAGGCGTCGAAATTGTTCGCCAGCCAGCCGATGTAGTCTTCCAGGTGTGTGGGTTTGCCCAGGTATTTGGAGATGTTGCCCAGGTCATGGGGACGGCCCATCAGTCCTACATCGAAGGCCCATTGCGGCTTGGTGACGGCTTGCAGCATGCGCCGCTGTGCTGCGAACGGTCCGGACATGCCCGAGTGGGCATCGCGATAGCGCGCGCCGGGCGTGGGCATATCCACGGTAAACACCAATGTAGTGACGCCCGCGGCTTGCGCGCGCTCCAGCGCATTGCGCATGAAACCACGGTCCTTGAGCACATACAGCTGGAACCAGATCGCCTGCGCGCTCTGCGATGCCACCTCTTCAATCGGGCACACCGACACCGTCGACAGGCAGAACGGAATGCCCTTGTTCGCCGCCGCCTTGGCCGCCTGCACTTCGCCACGTCGCGCGTACATGCCGGTGAGGCCCACCGGGCTGAGTATCACCGGCATGTCCAGCTCCTGGCCGAACAGCGTGGTCTTCAGGCTCAGGTTGTCCACATTGCGCAGGATGCGTTGGCGCAGGCTGATCTCGGCCAGGTCCGAACTGTTCGCACGCAGCGTGTGTTCGGCGTAGGCGCCGCCGTCGATGTAGTCGAACAGGAAGCGCGGCAACTTGCGCTTGGCGGCTGCGCGGTAGTCGGAGGCGGACGAGATGATCATTATTGGAGGGCTCCACAAGGCAAGGTGAAGTCAGGATAGGCAATTCTCTGGCATGATAAAAACAACTTTTATCGCTGGTGGTCAGTCGCCGAAGGAATACTGATGAACCTGAGAACATTGCGAGCCTTTGTCGAAGTGGTGCGCCAGGGTGGTTTCTCCCAGGCCGCCGAGGTGGTGTGCCTGACCCAATCCACCGTGAGCAAGGCGGTCAAGACGTTGGAAGATGAACTGGGCACACCGTTGCTCAACCGCCTGGGCCACCGTAACGAACTCACCGCTGCCGGCGAAATCGCCTACCGACGCGCCTTGGTGCTGCTTGCCGAGCGCAACGACTTGGTGGCTGAGATCAACGACCTGCGCGGTTTAAAGCGTGGCGTGCTGCGTATCGGCCTGCCGCCGGTGGGCTGCGGCGTGCTGTTTGCGACGATGTTTGCGACCTACCGCAGCCGCTACCCGGACATCGACATCGAACTCACCGAGTACGGCAGCAAAAAGCTGCGCGAATGCCTGGAAGCGGGGGAGGTCGACCTGGCGGCGCTGCTGCTGCCGGTGGATGAAGACTTCGACTACCAACCTGTGCGCAATGAGCCGCTGATGGCCGTGCTGCCCATCAGCCACCCTTTGGCCCAGCGCAAGCGCATCGACTTCACTGACCTGGCCGATTCACCGTTCATCCTCTTCGAAGCCGGCTTTGCCCTCAACGCCAAGATCCTCGCTGCCTGCGAGCGCAAAGGCGTCACCCCCAAGGTGACCGCACGCAGCGGGCAGATCGACTTCATCATCGACCTGGTCGCCGCCGGACTGGGTGTGGCCTTCGTGCCACGCATGCTGGCGCACAAACATCAACACGCTGGCATCGCCCTGGTCCCGTTGGATGAACCCCACACCGACTGGCACATCGCCCTGGCCTGGCGCTCGAGCGCCCATCTGCCACCGGCGGCTTTGGCCTGGCTGGAGTTGGCAAGGGAACACGCCGATTCAACCGGTCATCCGGTTTAATCACACCGAATGAAAGGGAGTGCTTGACTTATCCTTTTTAATCAGTAACATACGGCGCATTCCGCGATAGCTCAGTTGGTAGAGCAAGTGACTGTTAATCACTGGGTCCCTGGTTCGAGTCCAGGTCGTGGAGCCAGATAGCGACATAAAAAAAGCCTGCAGAGATGCAGGCTTTTTTTTGCCTTGGATTTTTCCAGGGTGATTGAATCGCACAGCGTGATCAGCATGAAGCCGTCTCTAATCCTACGATTCAGAGGGCAGCCCCATGAAAGTCGCTTTAGTCGCTTCAATCAAAGGCGGGCCGGGTAAGATCACGGTTGGCGCCAATCTAGGTGCGTTCTGCGCCTATGCGGGTATCCATACTCTGCTGATTGATCTCGATAATCGGCCGTCGCTATCCTCATTTTACAACCTGTCCTACGAGGCTCTTGGCGGCACCTATCAGTTGATCACGTTCAATGGGGCTCAGAGGAAGGACGCCTCTGGATCTCCTGGCGACTCAGATGGGATTTGGAATTGGTCGAAGACTTGGAGTACGGGGTGTATTCCTGATGACGATAGTGCCAGGAAATGGAGAGTTGTACTTGTGGCGATTGGGTCAAGAGAAGCATGCATCCACTTGGTCGTCCACCATCGGTGCTCAAACTGCTGGGGGCCGGTGGAATTCTAAAGGTGTCAAAGCGGTGTACTGTTCGGCGTATCCGTCCACTGCGATCCTTGAGGTGGCAGTGCACAAGGGTTTTCAGGCGCTGGACACGATTCCACATGTACTCACGTGTTGACGCACAGAGCAAGATTTCAGAAGGTTGAATACTACCTAATCCGACATCTCGATTTAACGAGTATCCTCAACTCCTCTTGGAGATAGAGCCTTTTCTGGGCATCATAGGGCATGTGGCCAGCATTTCAATTTCACGACCTATTTGGTTTCAGGTCATCTAGGCAATAAGGACATGTTGAAAAGTGGCTCGGGATTCATTTGGCTAGGACAAAATGGCGACTCTATATGGTCTCCATGGTTTGTAAAAATCTAGCCTCGTCACTTGAGCAGTGAGATCTGATCAGTAGAGGGCAGTTGTATTTACGTTGAAAGCGAACACGGCGATTCAGGTGCCAATATGCGGCTTGGAGCTGCTGAATGGAGTGTACTTATCAGGTTTTTGATGCCTGAGTCACTTCCAGCTAAAAGGGAGGAGTGCAAATCACTTCTTCAAACGACGTTCGGAGAAAACCTCCCAGAAGGGGTCGTGGGTGCTTTTTCTCTACTCGCATGTATAGGGCACGAGCAGGACGCTCATGAGCTTTTGGTTGCGTTCCTGAGCGAGAAACATGATTCGGAAAGATTGAGTCGTCTGTTGCAAGATCGACTCCTTGCTGGTGACGTTCCGAAAGTAGTTGTGCTCGATCCAAGCTCGACCCCGGAAGCTGAAAATTCAGAGCTAGAATCCGGGGATCTATTCATTGCAGATGACGGCCATCAGGATTGGAGCTGGATCGCGACAGATGAGGTGCAAGCCCCACAAGTAGACGACATGGAACTGAGAGCGCTCGCGAGCATGACTCAAGGATCCATCGGCTCCTACAGCGCAGAGGAAGGCGGTGCTGTAGTGCTTGATTTTGCCCAGCCATTTCACGATTTTGCGTGGGGCGTTGAGTCCACTGATTCCCAAATATCAGGTGTTGGGTTGGCTGCAGAGCATGCTCTGGTGGAGCGTACCGGAAAACTTGGTACGGTAGGGTTGGATCTGTTGAACTACTTTGTGGACAATCCTGGGGATCGAGCTGTTCACGCGGAACACGTTCTAGGGCATCACGTTGCTGACATCAATAAGCTTCTAATGGGCCCTTTGAAACACTACCTGAAGAGAACCGGATCAGGCGGGTGGGAGTGCCATTCATGGGTGCCAGGTGTTCTGCTTATGCTGGGAGAGGAGTAGTGGATGGGGGGGGCTTGTTGCTGCCAAGATGAATCACTTCAGATTTTTCAGGTGCTCAAGCAAAGCAGGCAGTGCGGATCCTGGATTTTTGAGTTCGCACTCCCAAACCGTGATCACATGCCAACCTTTGTCAGTCAACTCTTCCATGACCTTTCGATCTCTAGCGGCATTGGATTCCAACTTTTTTGTCCAGAAATCGATACGAGTCTTGGGCAAGACTGCGTACTTGCAGTTAGCATGGCGGTGCCAGAAACAACCATGTACAAATATACAGGCCTTCAGTCGAGGCAGTAGAATGTCGGGTTTTCCGGGCAAGTCCCTTCGATGAAGTCGAAATCGGTAGCCATGTGCGTGCAGAAAACGTCTGACAATTAGCTCTGGTTTGGTGTTCTTCCCTTTGATTCCGGCCATTAGACGGGATCTTGTGGCGGGGTCAACGACGTCCATTTCGTATCTTTTCTAAATAGCGTGGTTTCATGAGTCGTAGCTCCCCCATCCAGATTGTAGATCTCTTCGCCGGCCCTGGCGGCCTTGGAGAGGGGTTCTCCTCTCATTCGGGCCTAAACGGTGCAACCTTCGAGATCAAGGTATCGGCCGAGATGGAGGGTTCCGCTCGCTCCACTCTCCGTCTTCGGGCTTTCTATCGGCTGTTAAAAAATAACCAGCCTGAAGCCCTTGAAGATTATTACAACTTTTGCGAAACGGCTGATGTTTTGGAACCCTATACCGCTAGGAGTTTCGATGCCTGGAAGCATGCCGATAACGAGGCTCAGCTCTTGGAGCTGGGTACTGAAGAGGGCAACCTTAGGCTCGACAAAATCCTTGCAAGCCGACTCGATGAGACTAGGCCGTGGGTGCTGATCGGCGGCCCTCCATGTCAGGCGTACTCAATTGTAGGTCGAGCTAGAAATCGTGGTAAGGCAGATTATCGCGCAGAAAATGATCATCGACATTTTCTGTATCGTGAATATCTGAGAATTATTCAGAAAAAAAGACCCGCAGTTTTCGTCATGGAAAACGTGAAAGGGATCCTTTCATCGCAGGTTGCTGGCGAGCAGATGTTTCCACAGATCTTACGGGACTTGGCAGATCCTGATGCGGCGTTTGGTGAAAGCAGCAATGGACCGAAGTACAGAATCTGTTCTCTTGTCGCCGATGACGTGTATGAAAGTGGGGCTGAGCCGAATAGTATCGAGCCAACCAATTACATTATTAAGGCTGAGGAGTACGGCGTTCCTCAGGCTAGGCATCGAGTCATACTTCTTGGTATATCGGAAGAGTATTTGGATAGAATTGGCGATCATAAGCTGTCTCCTGCGTCGGGTCCGACGATAGATCAGACGATAGGGAGCCTACCGCCACTGCGTAGTACTCTCACTCGTCTCAAAGACTCTCCGGATGCATGGGAAGACATTGTACGACAGCATTTAAATGAGCTGGGGCATGAGTGCCTGCAGCTTGTAAGTGATGCTCCTGAAAGACTAGTCTTGGCAACCAAGCTTGGAATACTAGCCAACAGTTATGATAGTCGCGGCATGAGTTCCGGTGGATTGAGGGTATTGAAGAAAGACTCTTGGAATGGATTAACAGGAACCCCTCTCGATGATTGGTTGCCGGATTCGAGACTGAAGTACTGGCTCAATCATGAGGCAAGGGGGCACATGACATCCGATTTGCGAAGGTATGTGTACGCTGCTGCTTTTGCCGATACTTACAAGGAGTCTCCCAAAGGGCATCTGGACTTTAACCTTCCAGGGCTCGCGCCGGATCACAAAAATTGGACAAGTGGGAAGTTTAGCGATCGTTTTCGAGTCCAGAGAGCGGGTATACCCTCCACAACAATAACCAGCCACATCGCGAAGGATGGTCATTACTTTATCCATTACGATCCCAGACAATGCCGAAGCTTGACTGTACGAGAGGCGGCAAGACTGCAGACTTTTCCCGATAACTATTTCTTTCTTGGTAATAGGACACAACAGTTTCATCAGGTGGGTAATGCGGTTCCACCACTTTTAGCCCGTCAGATTGCAGATGTTGTTGCACGGATTGTTGAAGGCGGAAAAAGCGCCTAGTAAATTCAAGCAGATCATTATTGGCAAGACAAGGAGCGTTATTTTGTCACAGACATTCAAGAGTCGTAATGCTCCGCCTAAGGCAAGCGCAATGGTCGAGGCACTTCGAGGATTGGGCTATAACACCCAGACGGCACTAGCAGATATTATCGATAATAGTGTTGCTGCGGGGGCCACGGAGGTCAAAATCGAGTTCGCTTGGTCTCAGGCTGGCTCTCGAATCACCTGCCTCGACAACGGTGTAGGGATGTCAGCGGCCGGACTTGATCTTGCCATGAGATTGGGTGAGCGAAATCCACTGGAAGAAAGGGCAGCGTCCGATCTCGGTCGATTCGGATTGGGCCTTAAGACTGCTTCATTTTCTCAGTGTCGCAGACTAACCGTTTCGACTCTCGGTGCGGACGGTATGCAGTCCTTGCGCTGGGATCTTGATTATCTTGCCAATAGCCCCGATGGCGGCTGGCATCTCTTGGAAGGCCCACACCCCGGCTCTGAAGAATATGCGACGCCGCTTTCGGAGGCCGGCCGTGGGACCCTTGTCCTGTGGGAGGAGCTAGATCGAATTATTACCGCTGGAAGTAGTGTTCAGGACTTCCTCAACTTGGCTGATAAGGTCGAGCAGCACCTTGGGATGGTTTTCCACCGATATTTGGAAGGTACCCGGCCGCGTCTCAAAATTTTGCTCAATGGTCAAGTGGTGAAACCCTGGGATCCCTTTATGACGGAGCATCCCGGGAAACCCTACAATCCTCCCGTATTCAAGCATCCGACTCTCAAGGGGATCGAGGCGGAATGCCATGTTCTGCCGCACAAGGACATGCTTTCAAGTGAGGACTTCGAACTTTTGGCTGGCCCTGAGGGCTGGACCGATCAGCAGGGATTTTATGTCTACCGCAACGAGCGTCTTCTCGTTGCAGGCAGTTGGTTGGGGTTGGGTACGGGTAGGTCTTGGACAAAGGACGAAGCCCACAGGCTGGCGAGAATTCGTCTGGATATACCCAACTCTGCCGATGCGGACTGGAAAATCGATATCCGCAAATCCACTGCAAGACCACCGTTTTACCTCCGAGACTGGTTGACCCGCCTTGCTGAAGCGACACGTGGGCGTGCACGCCGCGCATTTGCCCATAGAGGAAGGCCCACGTTGTTGGGCAATAAACAGGTTGTTGAAGCTTGGAAGGTCGAGCGGCTCGCCAGCGGAATACGTTACCGGATCGATAGTGATCACCCCGCAATACGAGATGTACTGGATGATGCGGGGGCGCTGCTTCCGCAGATCAAGGCGATGTTGCGAGTTATAGAAGAGACGGTCCCTGTTCAGAGAATATGGATCGATACAGCGGAAAACAGAGATACGCCCTGCACTGGCTTTGAGAAGACTGCGTCCAGCGAAGTCAGTGAAATATTGATGGTTATGTACCGCAGCATGATCGAAAAGAAGGGGTATTCCGCCTCTTCTGCAAGAGAGCAGCTTCGGACAACAGAGCCTTTTCATGCGTTTCCGTCATTGGTTAATGCCCTGCCTGACAATCTTTAAGGAGCTGTGACAGATGTCGGAAGACAATAAATGGAGTGTGGTCAAGTTTGTCCAAGAGATGATTGTGGATGATCAGGGCAAATCGGCGATTACACCCGCACTAATTTCTGAAAAGATCGACATGGTTCTTAAGATCATGCCGAGCAAGGCCGACGGATTGGACCGTGAGGCCGTCACTGACGAGCTGATAAGACGCTTTAGCATCTGGGTGGGTAAGGATTCGTCTCTTGTCGATATGGCTGGGCATATTCCTTGGCTAACAAGCGATGTCAAGAAGGAGTGGCGGTACTGGCGTCGGTATAGAGAGTGGCAGGAAAAGAAGTTGCCATGGAGTGCTGTGGAGGGAATCGATGAGACTACCGACAATGTTCTTTCCATGTTGGAAGACCCCCGACGTGACGGTCCATGGGATCGTCGCGGCATGGTTGTCGGCCATGTGCAGTCCGGTAAGACCGGAAACTATACGGGGTTGATCTGCAAGGCGGCTGATGCGGGTTACAAGATCATCATCGTGTTGGCCGGGCTCCACAACAATCTGCGCTCTCAGACTCAGATGCGACTGGATGAGGGGTTTCTCGGATATGAAACAAGCCCTATCGAGGGCGAAGGGAACGTTGCGATAGGGGTCGGAAAAATTGACCCTTCTCCTTCGCTGCGCCCTCAGTACGTTACAAACAGAACAGAGACGGGAGATTTCAACACCCGATTCGTGAAAAACCTTGGCGTCTCTCCTGAACAGAAACCGTGGTTGTTCGTCGTAAAGAAGAACAAGACTGTTCTGCAGCGCCTTTTGAAGTGGATTCACAAGCACGTTGCTGAAACGACAGATCCAGATACCGGCCGTCCATTGGTAACTCATTTGCCTCTGCTGATCGTTGATGACGAGGCGGATCACGCGTCGGTAGATACAGGTGAGAAGGTTGTAGACGAAAATGGCCAGCCTGATCTCGAACATGAGCCTACGGCAATCAATAGTCTAATTCGGCAGATATTGCACTCCTTCTCTAGAAAGGCTTACGTCGGTTATACGGCCACTCCGTTTGCGAATATCTATATCCATGAGCAGGGCGAGACAGCTAAGGAAGGCCCCGATTTATTCCCGGCTGCATTCATCACTAATTTGTCCGCGCCTTCTAGCTATGTCGGACCCTCAAGGGTGTTCGGGTTGGCGGGGGAGAATGGGCGGGTCGGTGCACTCGATCTTGTTCGATTGGTAGAGGATCATTGCTCTACGGACGGGAAGGGAGGCTGGATGCCTCTTGGGCACAAAAGCAGTTACGTACCTTCCGATGAAATGCCAGCTTCGTTGGTAGAGGCAATACAGGCTTTTGTACTTACATGCAGTATTCGTCATTTGCGCGGACAGGGTGCTGAACACAGTTCCATGCTTGTGCACGTCACACGTTTCAACTTGGTTCAGCAGCATGTGCATGCGCAGGTACGCAATTACATCTTGCAGTTGAAGCAACGTCTTAGAAGGCGCATCGACCATGAGGGCGTACTGGCCGAGCTACGTAGTATATGGGACCGAGACTTCTGCTCGACAAGCCATGAAATTGAGAGGCAGATGGGGGAAGACGCCCGGAGAAAAGCTCACAATTGGCTCGACATCGAGGGAGTTTTGCCGGATCTGTTAGAACAGATTGATGTGCGCATGATCAATGGAACAGCTAAGGATGCGCTGGACTATGTAGACAGTGTCGGAGGACTGAAGGTCATTGCAATAGGCGGAGATAAGCTGGCTCGAGGCCTTACGCTGGAAGGTCTGTGCGTGAGCTATTTTCTTCGGGCTTCCAAAATGTACGACACGCTGATGCAAATGGGCCGGTGGTTCGGCTATCGACCGGGATATCTGGATTTGTGCCGTCTCTACACGACGCCCGATCTGGTTGAATGGTTTGAACACATTGCCGACGCTGCAGAGGAGCTAAGAGCCGAATTCGACTTCATGATGGCAAGCGGACTGACACCGCGTCAGTACGGTCTCAAAGTCGTCTCTCACCCAGTGCTGATGGTGACTTCGCCTTTGAAGATGAGAACCGCAAAAACTCTGTATTTGTCTTTCAGCGGAGATATTGTCGAGACGGTAAGCTTCTTCAAAAACTCTGCTGTTTTAGAACAGAATATTGTGGCATTCAAGTCTTTTGTAAGCGCCATGGGTAAAGGGAATCCGATTCCTCCGCAGAATCGAAATGGCCGTACTGATAAGTGGGGCGGAGTTAACTGGAGTGGTATTTCGGCACAGTCTGTCGTCGATTTTCTGAGGGCGTATCAGACGCATCCGGACTCTCGAAAGGTAAGAAGCGACTTGCTTGCGAATTTCATTGAGGAAATGAGCCGCTCGGGTGAGCTCACCTCTTGGACAGTTGCCGTTATTGGTGGTGGGGTGGTGGGTTCAGAAGAGGATGTTGCCGGAGTTTCGGTCAAGCGGATGAAGCGCACAAACAAGTCTCAGGGGGATGAAAATAAATACTCGATCGGTCGCCTGCTCTCACCTCACGATGAGGCGTTGGACTTTGACGAGTCAACATGGAATGCCGCGCTTGAGTGGACTCAGACAGATTGGAAGCCCGATCCTGGCCGCTCTAGAGGAAAGGAGTTGCCCGATATTCCAAGTGGACCTTACATCAGGCGAGTTCGTGGCCAAGGGCGTGGGCATGTGGCGCCGCACCCCGAAAGAGGATTACTCCTCATATACCTTCTTGACCCAAATGATTCTAAAGTCCCGGACGTTGATGTGCCTGTCGTTGCATTCGCAATAAGTTTTCCTTCCAGCAATGCGGGCAAATCGGTGCCGTATGTCGTTACGAACCTCATGTGGGAGCAACAACAGTAATGGCGGCATTGAGTAGTTCCGAATTACTTGGTATCTGGCGGGCTCTCTCCGGCAACGCATCGGCTCCGGGTTGGCGCTCGATTGATCTGTTTCAGATAGCAACAATCAGGATCAAGGCAGCACGACTTGCGCCAGGTAATGAGGAGGCTGTCCTTGTCGGTTTCGCTAACTGCAAAATAGCGCCTATCACACAGTTGCCTCAAGGGCAGGGATTTCGCATTGAAAAGGTCGACCTAGGTGAGGCTTCAGGTGACCACCAATGGCTCGCGGTTGTCCGCCAACCTGAGGGTAGCCTGGAGCTTTTTGCGGCCGTTGTCTCCGACGTATACGGGCTGATTGCCGCCGCCAATGGTTGCACTGAGGAGCTTGTCTATCAGCGACTGCTCGGACGAGTACGCGGATGGCAGGAGTTTATGCGAAAAGGACGAGAAGGGTTGGGGCCTGAAGCGGAATTGGGGCTTGTGGGCGAACTCTGCCTGTTGCAGCACCTGCTTGATGAGGGTGTTCTCCTTTACTCTGCCTTGCAAGGATGGAAAGGGCCGCTCGATGGGCTGCACGACTTTCAAATCGGTGTGGGGGCGATAGAAGTCAAGTCCACCATGGCAACGGAGGGCTTTCCGGTGAGGATTGCCTCTCTCGACCAGCTCGATGATTCCCAATGCCCGCCCTTGTTCCTTGCATCCCTTCGTTTTGTGTTGACGGGCTCGGGAAAGTCGCTTCCCGAGATCGTGGAAGATCTGCGTTTTCAGTTGGTGCTTGATCTCGCCGCGACTAGGCTTTTCGAGCAGGCGCTCTATCACGCGGGTTATTTGGACATGCAGGCAGCGAACTACAGCCGTAGATTTTTGCTGAATGAGATGAAGATTTTCCTTGTCGATGGAGACTTTCCTCGCCTGATTCCTTTCAAGGTTCCAACAGCCATTCGTCGAGCACAATACGAGCTCGATCTGGCATTGATACCGGCTATTAACCATCCCTTGGCGGATGTGCTCAAGCAACTTGGAGTGCTTTGATGGAACTTGTAGATTTTCTGCGAGACACGCAGGCATCGATCCGGGAAGAAATTGTGAAGGATGTTGCACCGGGGGAAGCTCCTGTGCCCGCAGAGGCCTTATTTACTGAGCATGTCATGATGCATATGGCTGACGAGGGAATAACCTTTGAGCCTACGGTCTGCCACTATGGTGCTAAGGTCGGGAATTATAAAGTCAAAATCAGCGGCTATTCTGTCTCGGATACTACCGATGAGCAGGGAAACCCGGATCGATTGGATTTATTCGTTAGTTTATACAAGGGGCTTGAGGACATTGAAGATGTTCCGGATCCTGAGATCGGTAGAGCTGCGAAGCAAGGGCTGCACTTTCTAAAATTTTGTGCCACAGGGAAACTTTCGGAAGCGCTTGATGAAACCAACGAGGCTTATCCGCTTGTTACAGAGGTTGAGCGTATATTTAAAGCTCTGGATAGCATTCGTATATTTGTCATCACCGATGGTCAGGTAAAAACAAGGAACTATGCGCCACAGGATGTCGAGGGCAAGCAGGTTCGCTTGGAAGTTATGGATATTCAGCGCCTGTTCAACCATTGGCAGCAAGGCCGGCCTCGGGATGAATTGGTAGTCAATTTTCAGGATCTTTGTGGTACTGCACTACCAAGCGTATGGGTGCCAGGGGCAGGTGAAGACGAATACGATTATGCCCTGACGGCGATTCCAGGAGAGGCTCTACGCTTTCTTTACGAGAAATATGGGCCGCGTATTCTTGAAGCTAACGTACGTTCATTTCTTGGGGTCGGCAGCCGAGGAGTCAACAAAGGAATCCGGGACAGCTTGCGAACCAACCCGGAACGATTCATGGCTTACAACAATGGCATTGTGGTTGTAGCTGACGCAGCCATGCTGGATCGTACGGCTGATGGCTCGATGGGTATTTTGTGGCTTCAAGGTATGCAAATCGTCAACGGAGGACAAACAACAGCCTCTATCTATTTCGCCAAGAAAAAAAATCCTGATATAGATCTCAGTAGGGTTCGAGTTCCTGCAAAAATTATTGTGCTTCGAAATACTGACGGTAGTGACGAGGAACTGATCACGAATATCTCCCGTTATGCCAATAGTCAGAACGTTGTAAAACAGTCTGATTTGTCTGCGAATAAGCCATTTCACCGTGAGCTCGAGAAGCTCTCTATGCGCACTTACTGCCCGGACGGAGTGGGGCGGTGGTTCTACGAGCGGTCTGCCGGCAGTTACAAGGTGATGCTTGAAAAAGAAGCATCGACGGTTGTTCAAAAGAAAAAGCTCCAAACAGCTATTCCTACCTACCGCAAAATCACGAAGCCAGATTTAGCGAAGTTTTTATTCACTTGGGAGCAAAAACCTCACATCGTAGGCTTGGGCAGCCAGAAGAACTTCCAAGCCTTCATGGACCAGTTGGGCGAACGTGAGATTTCTGGAGCTGATGTAATTCCGGATCAGAGTCAGTTCAAGGAAATGATTGCGAAAGCTATTCTTTTTAAATCTGCACAGAAGGTTATTAGACCTCTGTTTCCGGCATTCCAAGGCAATATTACTGTTTACACTATCTCCGTTCTCGCACTTAAACTCGGGGACAAATTCGATTTTTCCCGCGTTTGGCAATCCCAAGCGATCTCGCCTGAATTACAACGCCAATTAGCTGTTTGGTCTCATGAAGTTAACGACGCGCTTCATCGCGGCTCTGGAGGGAAGATGATTTCTGAATGGGCCAAAAAGCTCGAGTGTTGGTCGCAGGTCAGAGATTTTGCGTACTCGGAGCACGAAATCGATATTCCTGAGATTTCCTGAGTCATAACTTTGGGTTTTGGCTGGGTGTGTTTTTTTGAAGCATCCAGCCATCGAGCTCCAACCCACATTGTTGAACCGTATTCTAAGCGCAACGAATTCCTCGATTCTGATCAAAGACTTTCGCCATAGCCATTGTGGCGTCCAGTATCATTGATGCCGAGGTCGTTCATCAACCTGAATCGATCAGCTTTTTCCTCTGGTTCAGTCATGGCCATCGCCAAGTACAAACTGCGCGGCACACCCCTGAAAAGCATCTCCGTAGACTTCGACCAAATGACCCCCTCTGTAAACTTCCCTGACTCCTTATGAAACGTTGAAGCTAATGGCAGGTACATTGGTCAGGAAGTTAGGTGAGGCATGAAGGTTGCTCAGTAGCTGACAGAGGGCGCCTCCTTTTCCTACAGCTCATTGATTTGCCAAGCCACCCCAACCCGACTAAATTTCCTGACGTGAAGCATTCATGCGATCCACGCTTTGCTGCTAATCTATTTCTGCACCACATTTCTTCTTGGCCCCTGTGCGCCTAACAGCTAGCGCGTGATTGTTAATCATTGGGTCCTTGAGTCCAGGTCGTGGAGCCAGATAGCGACATAAAAAAAGCCTGCAGAGATGCAGGCTTTTTTTTGCCTTGGATTTCTCCAGGGTGATCAAACCTACAGCGCGGCCAGCATTCAGCCGTCTCTGTATCGATGTTGAAACAAATCCATACATTTAATTGACGCCACTATATCGCCACCCTATGATCGCCGCTCGTTGATGGCTCTGTGCCATATAGAGGGATCTATTGATGTGGCGTTTGTTACGCCGGACCGGGCTCGGCCTGCTGTCCGCTTTTTTTTGCCTGAGCGCAGCCGGATTGGCTCAAGCCGCCCCCCCGCAGAGCACGCCGGGCATCACCGATCTGATTCGTGACCGTCAGGACCGTTTGCTCGAAGAGCAGCAGCGTCGTCTCGAAGAGCTCAAGGACCTGCCAGGGAAAACCGTCGCGCCCACTGCGCCAACGGCCCCCGTCGACACTCGTTGCTTTCCCATCAAGACCCTCGAAGTTTCCGGTGCCGACGCGCTCTCTGAACGCGAACGCCAAGCGCTGATCCAGCCCTACATTGGCCAGTGCCTGGGGGTGCCGCAACTCAATGAGGTGCTCAAGGTCATCACTGACCGCTACCTGGCCAAAGGGCTGGTTACCAGCCGTGCCTACTTGCTCCAACAGGACCTCTCCAGTGGCGTGCTCAAGATCCAAGTAGTCGAAGGCCGGCTGGAAGAGTTGAAGGGCGCGCAGGGCAGCGGCATCACCGACCGCCAACTCGGGATGAGCTTTCCAGGTAAACCGGGTGAATTGCTTAACCTGCGCGAAATTGAGCAGATGGTCGATCAGTTGAACCGCCTGCCGTCGAATCAGGCTCAGATGGAGTTGGCGCCGGGTAAAGAAGTGGGCGGCAGCGATGTACTGGTCAAAAACACCCCGCAAAAACCCTGGCGCGTTGGACTGTCACGCCATAACGGCGGTCAGCGCAGCACTGGTGAGCAGCAATGGGGCGCCAGTCTCGATTGGGATAACCCGCTTGGCCTTGCCGACCAGCTTTCCCTGCGTGGCGGTCATGATGCCGTCAGCGACCACCAGAAAACCTCGCGTAACTCGATGCTCAATTACAACCTGCCGTTTGGCTGGTGGAACCTCAATTACAGCTACAGCGAGTCCGAATACCGCTCCCTGGCCCAGGCCAACAACTTCAACTTCAAGCAGTCGGGCGACAGCCAGAGCCACCAGTTGCGCCTGGAGCGAGTCATTCACCGTGACGCGCTGAGCAAAACCTCCCTCAGCACTGGCGTGGCTTACCTGCGTACCAATAATTTCATCGAAGACAGCAAGCTGGCCCTGAGCAGCAACCGTCTCAGCGAAGCGCAGTTCGGCATCAACCACGGTCGGCGCATTGGCGAGTCATTCCTTAACATCGACCTGGGCATGCAGGACGGCATTGGCGCCTTCGACGCCCAGGCTAATCACAACCCACGGCCGGGTCAGGCTGATGCGCGCTACCGCAAATACACCGCAACCGTGAGCTACCTGTACCCGTTCAAGCTGTGGGGCGAGTCGTTGAGCTTCAGCAGCCTGATGACCGGCCAGCGCAGTGAGGACGTGCTGTTCAGCCCCCAGCGCATAAGCCTGGGCGGGCAGTCATCGATTCGTGGTTATAAGGATCAGATGCTCTCCGGCGACAGCGGCGGCTATTGGCGCAACGACCTGCGCTGGAGCCGCCCGGTGACTTGGGCCTGGCTGCAACCCGTGCTGGCCGAATACGGCACCAGCCTCGGCTACGACCAGGGCGTGATCCGCCATGGTCGCTACAACGCCGAGCAGCATGGGCGCATGAGCAGCAATTCCCTGGAACTGTTTGCACGCGGCAAGAACGTCGCGGCCACGGTGACCTTTGCACACTCTTTGGAACGACCGGACCCGATCACGGAACGTGAAGCGCCGATCTATTTCCGCATGGATTTCTTCCTTTAAATTTTTACCGCCCTTTGGGCATCGAGACATGACATGGATGTTCGCCAGTTCGCCTACCTTGCGCGCCAGCCTTCTGCAGCCGTAAAAAACCGGTCCACCTTCCTGGGCTTGCCCAAGCGCGGGTTGGCATTGGTACTGGCCAACGCCATGTTCTGGCAGCCGCTGCTGGCTCAGGCGGACGGGATTGCGGTGAGTGGGCCGGCTACCACGCTCGGACAAGCGGGCAACGGTGTGCCGATCGTGAATATTGCCGCGCCGAACGCGAATGGGCTGTCGCATAACCAATTCCACGACTACAACGTCGGTGCCAACGGGGTCATCCTCAACAATGCCACCGACCGCACCCAGGCCACCCAGCTCGGCGGAATTATCGTCGGCAACCCAAATTTCCATGGCAGCGCCGCCAGCGTCATTCTCAATGAGGTGAATGGCGGCAGCCCCAGCCAACTGCGTGGCTACACCGAAGTGGCGGGGCAGTCGGCCCATGTGATCGTGGCCAACCCTTACGGCATCAGCTGCAACGGCTGCGGTTTTATCAACACTCCACAAGCCACACTCACCACGGGCAAGGCGGTCATCGAAAACGGCCAGATCAGCCGCTATCAGGTGGACAAGGGCAACGTGTCCATTGAAGGCACCGGCCTCAACGCCAGCAACGTCGACCAGTTCGAAATCATCACCCGTGCCACCACCATCAATGCACAGATCCAGGCGAAAAAACTCACCATCGTGGCGGGGCGCAACGATGTGGATGCGCGCACGTTGAACGCCACGGCGCGTGCAGCGGACGGCAGCAAGGCGCCGGACCTGGCGATTGACTCGTCGGCGTTGGGCGGTATGTACGTGGGGGCGGTGAAGCTGGTTGGGACCGAAGCAGGCGTCGGCGTAAAGCTGTCCGGGGACATGGTTGCCGGTGGCGATATCCAGATTGACGCTGCGGGTAACGTGGTCATGGGACAAACCTCAGCCGGTACGGCAGTGGCGGTCAAAGCGGCCAGTGTAGAGGCCAAAGGCGCAGTGTATGCCGGGACCGACTTGTCGGTGAGTACCCAAGGCGCACTGACCAATCAGCAAACCCTGGCAGCCAAGGACAGCATCACGCTGGACGCCGCTGGGCGGTTGACCAATAACGGGATTATCGAAGCGGGCGTCAATGCAGATAGCACCCGCAATGGCCAAGGCGATGTGCGCTTAAAAGCTCACAGCATCGACAACACTGGCAAGACGGTGATCGCCAGCCGTGACTTGACCATCAACACGGGCGAGCTGGCCAATCAGGGCGGCACCCTGAGTGCCCAACGGGCAGCCCAACTGACCGCCACCCAACTCGATAACCAAAACCAAGGCCGCATTCTCAGCGCAGGCAACCTCAGAATCAACGCGGATCAACTGCTTAACAGCCAACGCGGATTGGTCACCAGCACCGGCAACCTGACGGCGGGTATCGGGCAATTGATCAACCGCAGCGGCGAGCTGTCGAGCCAGGCACAGGTCACGCTGCAATTGGTAGCGTTGCATAACGTGGCAGGCCTGGTGTCGGCCGGGCAGTCGTTGAGCCTCAACGCATCAGGTTTGATCAATAACCAGGGCGGCCGAATTGCTGCGCGTCAGGCAGTACAGATCAATAGTGGCGCCCTCGACAACAGCCAAAAAGGCTCGCTCACCAGCCAAGACTCACTGACGCTGAACCTCAACCAAGGGCACTGGGACAACCGCAACGGCCAGATCAACGCCAGCGGTCAATTGACCCTTGATAACCTCAATACGGTCGATAACCGCCAAGGGGAAATCTCCAGCACGCGGTCATTCCTCTTGGCCGCCAACCGCCTCGATAACGGCGCGGGTAAAGTGCTCAGCGACCACGATCTGACCCTGCGTATCACCGGCGCGATGAACAATGCTTTGGGCCTGGTTTCGGCGTCAAACCTCGACATCAACGCCGCCAACCTGAACAACCAGGGCGGCAAGCTCAGCGCACGTAATCGTCTGACGGCGAATACCGCAGGCCTGCTGGACAATCGCAGCGGCGAGCTTCTGGCCACCGACCTCGCGTCCACCACGGGTGAATTGAACAACGACCGCGGCCGCCTGCAAGGTGATCGCGCCCTGGTGCTCAACAGCGGTGTGGTGTCCAACCAGCGCGGGACATTGGCGGCAGGTGCAACCGCTACCCTCAATGCATCCCGCCTGGACAACAGCGCAGGCACGCTCACCAGCGACGGCGCGTTGGTCGCGGCGATCACCGGGCAATTGCTCAACCAGACAGGTCTGTTTGCCGCCAAAGGTGATGCACGCCTCAACCTGGGTCGCCTTGATAACCAACAAGGCACGCTTGTCGCCCATAACCTCACTGTGCAATCGAGTGGCCCGTTGAATAACCAGCGTGGCACCTTGCGCGGTGATGGCGCATTCAACTTGAACGCCGGCCAAGTGGATAACAGTGAGGGCGGCCGCATCAGCGCGGGCCAAATGCTGAATGCTGGCGTCAGTGGTCTGGATCAGCACAACGATGGTCGATTCTTCGGCCAGGGGGATGTGCGCCTCAATCTTAATAACGGTCATTTGAATAACCAGGGTGGCACGATCAGCGCCCCTGGCCAATTACTGCTGAGCAACCTCGCCAGCGTCGATAACCAGGGCGGCGAAATTTCCAGCACCCAGGCGTTCACCCTGGCCGCGGACACCCTGAATAACCACCACGCCAAGCTCCTCAGCGAGCAGGGTTTGACCGTGCGCATCGCCCACGCACTCGATAACACGCAAGGCTTGATCTCGGCTAAAACCCTGGATGTGCGCGCCGCCGGCCTGGCTAACCAAGGTGGCACGCTCAGCGCCGGCGATGGCTTGATCGCGCAGATCGACGGAGCATTGGATAACCGCAGTGGCAAGCTGTTGGCGCGCACGGCATCGGTCAACAGTACGTCGCTGGATAACCGCGAGGGCCTGCTGCAAGGCGACGCGATACTCTCGCTCAACAGCGTGGGCCTGATCGACAATCGCCAGGGCACGCTGTTCGCCGGGCAGGCGATGGACATCACCGCGACGCGCTTGGACAACAGTGGCGGGAAGCTGACCAGCGACGGTCGCCTTACCGCGTTGATCAGCGCGCACTTGCTGAACCAGGCCGGACTGTTCAGCGCAACCGGCCCATTGCGGGTGAGCACGGCAAGCCTGGACAACAGCGCCAAAGGCAATATCCACAGCCAGGCGGGTGTCGACCTGGACCTGAACCACGGTCACCTGAATAACCAAGGCGGTTTGATTCATGCGCCGGGTGCACTGCTACTGAGCAATTTAAGCAGTGTCGATAACCAGGGCGGGGAAATTTCCAGTGCCCAGGCCCTGGTGTTTACCGCCGGCAGCCTCGACAACCGGGGCGGTAAGTTGCTCAGCGAGCAGGGGCTTGTGGTGCGCGTTGCCAACGCGCTGGACAACACCAAAGGCTTGGTCGCCGCCACGGGGTTGGACCTGCACGCAAACAGCCTGGTTAACGCCGAAGGCAAGCTCAAAGTCCGCGATGATCTGACGCTGTCCGTCGACACGGCCCTGGACAATCGCCAGGGTGAAATCATCGGTGCTACCACCACCTTGAGCAGTATGAGCCTGGATAACAGCCAGGGGCTGTTGCAAGGGGACCGGTTACTTGACGTCACCACCCGTGGTATCGCGATCAACCGTGGCGGCCGTTTTGTCAGCGGTCAGCAGGCGGACCTGGCGATGGGTCAATTCGATAACCGTGGCGGCAGCGTAACGGCAGCCGGGCCGATGCAGGTAAGCGGCACGCAACTGGATAACCGCGAGGGTGGCTTGCTCAATGCACGCCAGTCGCTGGTGATGAAAGTTGATCGCCTGAACAACCAAGGCGGCGAAGTGTCCAGCCTCTCCGACCTGTCGTTTAACGGCAGGCAGTTCGACAACAGCCTCAAAGGTCGCCTTCTGGCGAACGGCGCACTGAGTCTGGAACTCGACCAACTGAACAACCAGCAAGGCACCGTGCGCAGTGACAAGCGTCTGACCCTGCAAACAGGCACACTGAACAACGATGGCGGCCGCCTCAGCAGCGGCGCGGCGTTGAATCTGACCGCCAACGGCGTTCTGAGCAACCGCAACGGCGAACTGCTTAGCGCGATGGCGTTGACCGTGAGCAGCGCCAGTATCGACAACAGCGGCGGCAAAATAATCGGCGACGGCGCTGTGCGCATCACGACCGGTGCATTGAATAACCAAAGCGGCGGGCGCCTGACCAGTGCCGATCTCCTGGAGCTGACGGCAGGGCAGGTGGATAACCGTTTTGACGGCCATATCGCCAGTAACAAGGCACTGACCGCCAGCCTCACCGGCCTGGATCAGCGCAACGGTGGTCAGCTCTACAGCACCAGCGATTTAAGCCTGGACATGAACCTCGGCGCGCTCAATAACGCCGGTGGCCTGATCCACGCGCCGGGGCAATTGCTGTTGAAAAACCTCGCCTCCGTCGCCAACCAGCACGGCGAGATTTCCAGCGAGCGTAGCTTCGTCCTGGCCGCGCAAAGTCTGGATAACAGCGACGGCCATGTGCTCAGCGATCAGGCGCTGACCCTCAAAGTCGACCAAGCGCTGATCAACCTCAAGGGCGTCATTGCTGCGGCAGGCCTGACTGCTCAAGCAGAACGGCTGGATAACACCAGCGGCGTATTCAGCAGTTCCAAAGACCTCGCGTTAACGTTGGGGGCCGACCTGCTTAACGACGACGGCGAAGTTTCCAGCAGCGGCGCCACAGTGGTCAACGCGATGACCCTGAACAACCGCAACGACGGTCATGTGATGGGCGACATCAGCCTCGACCTGACCACCACCGGCGCGCTGTCCAACCAAGGCGGCACCTTGGGCGCCGGCCAGCGTTTGAACGTGACCGCGGCCAGCTTGGATAACAGCCAGTCCGGCAGCCTGGCGACCGATGGCAGCCTGACGCTGAAGGTCGACGGCCTGCTTGATAACCAAGCCAAAGGCGCTGTGCTCGCCAAAGGCGTGATGGACATCCAGGCGGGGAGTGTGGATAACCGCGCCGGTCGCCTGTCCGGACAGAACCTGCTGACGCTACGCAGCAATAGCTTGGACAACCGTGGCGGCGCGGTGCGCGCCAATCAGGGCCTGAACCTGCGCGTCAGCCAACTCGACAACCGCGAAGGCGTGCTTAACAGCAAGCAGGCGCTGGCACTTGCCGGCCAGTCTTTGAACAACCAGAACGGCCTGACCAGCGCGATGGGCCCGGTACGCCTGACCCTCGATACCGTCGAAAACGCCAAGGGGCGCATCGCCAGCCAGGATGATCTGGACGCCACGGTTGGTGTGCTCAATCAGCAGGGCGGTCAGTGGGTCGCCCAGGGCAATCTGAGCCTCAACGCTGACACGTTGGATAACCAAAACGGCGGCCTGCTCGCCGCGACAAAAGTGCTGAAACTCAAGGTCGGCAGCACCGACAACCGCAGCGGGGAAATCTCCAGCCAGCAGAACATCGAGTTCAGCGGCACGCGTCTAAATAACAGTGGCGGCAAGTTGTTGGCCGGTACTGGGCTGGAATTGGCGATGGCCGAGGTGATCAATCAGGCCAAAGGTTTGATCTTTGCCCAGGACGCCCGGCTTACCGGCACTGCTGTAGATAACACCGATGGCACTGTTGGCGCTCAGCGTGCTTTGGCACTTCAACTGAAGGCAGGCCTGGACAACACCGGCGGCAAGCTCACCAGCGAAGGCTCGATGGCGCTGGCAGGCCAGCGCATCGACAACACCCGCGGCAAGATTTCCAGCGCAGGACCGCTGACCCTTGCGAGCGCAGCGGCGCTAATCAACCAAGGTGGCACCGTCGAAAGCGGCCAAAACCTCACAGTGACCAGTACCAGCCTTGAGAACACTAACGGCCTGCTCAAAAGCCAAGGTCTGGCCACGGTCAACACCGGACTGTTCACCAACGGCATCGACGGCCGCGTGATCAGCGCCGACAAGCTCGACCTCAGCGCCACCCAGCTCAACAATAGCGGGCATATCGGCAGCGTCGGCGCCATGAATGCCAGCCTCACCGGCCTGACGCAATGGGGCGGCGCCGAACTGGTCAGCACCACGCAACTCAACCTTGACCTGCACAACGGTGAACTGGTCAACGCAGGGGTGATCAACGCACCCCTGCTGACACTCGACAACCTCGCCACTATCAACAACCAGCACGGCGAAATCTCCAGCCAAAACGCCTTCACCCTGGTCGCAAAAAACCTCGATAACAGCAACGGCAAACTGATCAGCAACCAGGCACTGACCCTGCGCGTCGACCAACTGCTGGCCAACCTCAAAGGCCATATCAACGCCGCCAGCCTCGACGCCCGCAGCACTCGCCTGGACAACACCGAAGGCCTGCTCAGTGGGCGTGGCGATGTCACCCTCAGCGCCAGCGAATGGTTCGATAACCAACGCGGCAGCGTGATCGCCGACGGTGCCTTGTTGCTGACCAGCGCAGCGCTGGACAACCGCAATGGTGAGATCGCGGGCAAGGCGCTTGCGACGATCAACGCCAGCAAACTCGACAACCAGAACGGCAAACTGATCAGCACCGACGCCCTCAACCTGAGCGGCGCAAATCTCGATAACCGCAACGGTCTGGTAGGCGCCACAAAAGCGCTGAAACTCGACGTGGCGACTGTCGACAACCGCACCGGTGAACTGACCAGCAACGCCGACGTCAGCGTCATCGGCCAACAACTCAACAACAGCGACAAGGGCATGGTGTTCGCAGGCGGTACGTTGAACCTCGCCGTTGATCAACTCATCAACCGCACCCTTGGCGAACTCAACGGCCAACGCCTGATCCTGACCGGCACATCGCTGGATAACAACGGCGGCAAGCTGCTCAGCCAAGAGTCGCTGAAGCTGGACCTCGCAGGCGACTTCGATAACAGCCAGGGCGTACTTGGCAGCGAAGATGCATTGGCCGTCAAAGCCCACAGCCTGAACAACAGCAAGGGCAGCCTGTCCAGCGCCAATGGTTTGAGCGTCGCCGTCACCGACAGCCTTAACAACAGCGAAGGTAAATTGCTCACCGACGGCGGCCTGACACTGCAAAGCGCCAATCTTGGCAACAGGCAAGGCGTCATCAGCGGCAAAGGCCCTGTCGCCATCACCACGGGGGAGCTGAACAACCAAACCGGCCGTCTCAACAGCGGCGACACCCTGGCCCTGACCACCGCACAGTTGAACAATGGCGGCAGCATCGGCAGCGCCAAGGCACTGACCGCCAGCGTCACGGGTTTGGATCAGCAGGGCGGCAAGCTGTTCAGCAACGCGGGTTTGAGTCTGGACTTGAACAACGGCCATCTGAACAACAGAGGCGGATTGATCAACGCTATTGGCCCACTGGCGCTCAACAACCTCAACAGTGTCAATAATCAGGACGGTGAAATCTCCAGCGCCCAAGCCTTCACCTTGGCCGCGCAAAGTCTGGATAACAGCAACGGCAAGCTGCTGAGTAACCAGGCCCTGACCCTGCGCGTCAATCAAGCCCTGGCTAACTTGAAAGGCCTGATCGGCGCCGCCAGCCTCGATGCTCACGCAGGCTCCGTCGACAACCGTGGCGGCACGCTCAATAGCCGCAGCGACTTGCAACTGACCAGCGATGGCCTGCTGAACAACCAGGACCAAGGCTTGATCAGTGCCAAGCAGTCCCTGAACCTCAACGCTGCCAGCCTCCACACGGGCAACGGCGGCGAAGTCTCGGCCAAAGGCGTGTTGACCGCAAACCTCAACGCTTTGGCGCTGGCGGGCGGTCGCGTTGTGGGCGAGCAGGGGATGACCCTGGACCTCAATAACAGCGACTTGGACAACCGCAACGGCCTGCTGCTGACTAACGGCCCGCTGACCCTGAAAAACCTGCGTGACCTGAATAACCAGGGCGGCGAAATCTCCAGCCAGCAAAGCTTCGCCCTGACGGCGCGCAACCTGGACAACAGCGCCGGCAAGCTGATCAGCAGCCAAGTGCTGACCGTCAACGCGTCCACGATGAACAACTCCGCAAGAGGCCTGCTGTCCGGCTGGCAAGGTCTGAACGTCAGGGGTGACAATCTCGACAACCGTGACAACGGCACGCTCTCCAGCCGTAGCGGTGCAATTGATGTGCGCCTGAGCGGCGCGTTGCAGAACAACAACGAAGGCGCGCTGGTTAGCCAAGGCCGTTTGGGCGTCAGTGCCGCCAGCCTGGATAACAGTGGCAAAGGCGTACTGTCCAGTGGCGACGGGCAAACGCTCACCGTGGCCGGTGCGTTGACCAACGTCGATGGCGGTTTGATAGAAAGTGGCACCACGCTGGATCTGCAGGCGGCAACGCTGACCAACCAAAGCACGATCAACGCCCAACAAGCGATGACCGTCACCGGCACCGACCTGAACAACAACGGCGGCACATTGGCCACCAACGGCCGCCTGACCCTCAACCTGCTCGGCACCCTCAACAACAGCGGCGGCAGCATTGCCAGTTCCGGCCCATTGCTGCTGCAACGGGCGATGCAGGTCAACAACGACGCCAAGGGCAAAATCATCAGCCAAAGTCTGTTGACGCTGTTCAGCGGTGGCCTGAACAACAGTGGCAGCGGCACCCTCGCTGGTAAAGACCGCGTAGCGATCACCAGCACCGGTATCGTGCAGAACAACAGCGACGGTCTGATCTACAGCCAGGACGCCGATGTGCAGTTGACCGCGGTGGGATTGAACAACGCCAAAGGCAAGGTGCAGGGCCAGACCGGCCTGGGCCTGAACATCAGCGACGACCTCAATAACCAAGGCGGCACGCTCCAGGCCCATCGCCTTGACCTGAATGCCAACCGCCTTGACAACCAGAGCGGCTTCATCGCTGCGCAGACCGGCGATGCAGTGGTCAACGCCAACTACTTCGCCAATGCCAATGGCGGGGTGTATGCCACCGGCTTGATGCGAGTCAGTGGTGTGCAACTGGACAACAGCGCCGGGCAGATTGCAGGTCGTGCTGTTGAGCTGAGCGCCAGTGGCGCGCTGATCAACCGCAGCGGCGTGATTGAAAGCGACAATACCCTGAGCGTGACGGGCGGCAGCGTCGACAACCAAGGCGGGCAACTGCGCGCGCTGGGCCGCAGCGGCAAAACCAACTTCCAGCTCGGCGGTGCATTCGATAACCGTAATGGTCGACTGGAAACCTCCAACGCTGACCTGACCCTGAATGCCGGCGGCTTCCTGAACCAGGGCGGTAGCCTGCTGCACGGCGGCACTGGCACTTTTGATATCGCCACCGCCAACCTGATCAATGCCGGCGGCAACCTGGTGACCCGTGGCGGCCTGACCCTGGCAGCAGACAGCTGGACCAACAGCAGCGTGATCCAGGCCGGGCGCCTGACGGTCAACGTCAATACCCTGAACCAGACCGCCAGCGGCCAGTTACTCGCCTCCGACAGCCTGACGGGCAACGGCGGCAACTGGAACAACGATGGCCTGATCGCCAGTGACGGCACGGCCAATCTGACGCTGGCCGGCAGCTACGGCGGTAACGGGCGCTATAGCAGCCTGGGCAACCTGGGCCTGAGCGCTGCGCAGATAACCGTGAATGAAACCGCCAGCGTGGCAGGCGGTGGCGCGTCGCAACTGACCACCGGGGGCCAACTGCTTAACCGTGGGCGTTTGACCTCCAGCGGCGACTTGCGCATCAACGCTGGCAGCATTGTGAATACCGGCACGTTGGGGGCTTCACAGAACCTGGTGCTGACGGCCCAAAGCCTGCTCAACGATCACGCTGCAAGCGGCGTCGGCGCACGCGGATTCCTGTTCAGCGGCCAGGACTCGACCTTCAACCTGGGCAGCCTGACCAACAACTATTCGGACATCTACAGCCTGGGCAACCTCACGGTAGCGGGTGTAGCCGGTGGAACCCAGGCGCAGAGCGTGCGTAACGTTTCGGCCAGCATCGAGAGCATGGGCGACCTCAGAATCGCGGCCAATGACGTGGTCAACGAGCGCGAGAAATTCAAGCTCAACCAGCAACTGACGTCCGTGGGCGTGGGCATTCGGTGCACCCAGCATTGCAGCGGCGGTTGGAGTGACCGACGCCCTGCGGTGACCTTGAGCCGTACCGTGTCGAGTGTGCTTGAAATCGACTCGCCTTCGGCCACCCTCAGCGCCGGGCGCAACATGGTGGTAACCGGGCAGAACTTCACCAACCGCTACAGCGTGGTGTCGGCCGCCAATGACCTATCGATTACTGGCGAAAACATCCTCAACCAGGCAGCTACCGGTGGTTCCGGTTCCCAGAGCCAGGAATACAGCGGCATTACCAAAATCTCCAAAGGCCAGTACAACCAGATGGTCGCCGCAGTGCAGGCCTATAACCGCGCGCACCCGCAGGGCTCGCCAGTGGATGAGGCGGCGTTTGCGGCCTTGATGGCGCGGTTCAGTCCGTCGCTGTTTCCCGGCATCAACCAACCCATCGCCGTACAAGGCGGCACCCAAGTGGTGGCCCCGGCGATTATTCAGGCCGGTGGCAACGCTGCGCTCACCGCCAGTAAAAGCATCAACAACATCAACGTGATCAAGACCGCGCTGGCGGTGGGTGGGCGTTCGCTGGACACCGGCGTAGGCGCCAATAAAACCCAGGTGGTGGTGCTCAATGCACAGTTGCCCCCTGACCTTGCCCAACAGCAGGTCAACCCCCTGACCCTGCCGGGCTTCGGTTTGCCCAGCGGGCAGAACGGGTTGTTTCGTTTAAGTGGCCAAAGCGGCACCACGGGGCAGGCGGGCGTGGGCAATCAGGATTGGACGCTCAGCAGCGCCAGCCTTGATCCGACCCAGCGTCAACAAGCGTTGCCTGACACCCACGCACGCGTGATTGAAGTTGGTGGCGCAGCGCAAATCACCACCAGCACGCGTCAGGTCGCCGTGGCTGCCCGTGAAGCGGGTTTGCTTAATGCAGTGGCTAGTGCCATCGATACCGGCGGTGTAGGCAGCGCCGATGTGCAAACCCGGCTACCGGGACGCACCAACGGTGCCGACATCACCCGCGTTGACGGCATTGACGCGCGCAATCCCGCGGGTGCTTCCCAGCCTGCGGTCGATGGTTCGCGGCCGGGCATCGACCTGCCTGCCGTCACGCCAGGCGATAGGGTTGTGCATACGTCGCCAGACGGGGCTCTCCCTGATCTGAGTGTGCCGGGCTTGTCGACCAATGCGCGCAGTACCGACGTTGCGGCGATCGCTGCGCCGCAGACCCAACTGCCAGGCCTTACCCCGGCTGCCCAGGACGTACTCGCTGGCGGTCACGTACAACCACCGGCCGTCAGCCCGCCCACGGCATTGGCCGGCCAAACCATCAGCCGCGTCCAGGGCCTGCCGGACAGTCGTGCCGTCTCGCAGCCGCACAAATACCTGATCGAAACCAACCCGGTACTTACCGACCTCAAGCAATTCATGAGCTCGGACTACCTGCTGCAAGGCCTGGGCTACAACCCGGACGAAAGCTGGAAGCGCCTGGGCGATGGCCTGTACGAACAACGTTTGGTTCAGCAGGCCGTGCAAGCGCGCACCGGTCAACGCTTTATCGACGGCCAGACCACCGACGAAAAACTGTTCAAGTACTTGATGGACAACGCCATCAGCAGCAAGCAGCAACTGAATCTGTCGATGGGCGTCAGTCTCACCTCGCAACAGGTCGCGGCCCTGACGCATGACATCGTGTGGCTGGAAGAGCACGAAGTGAACGGTGAAAAAGTCCTGGTGCCGGTGCTGTACCTGGCCCAAGCCAATAACCGTCTTGCCCCCACCGGAGCCTTGATCGCCGGTAACGACCTGAACCTGATCGCCGGTGAAAACCTGGTCAACGCTGGCACCCTGCGCGCCACCAACAACCTGTCGGCCAAGGCCGCCAATGATGTGACCAACAGCGGGCTGATCGAAGCAGGCAACCGCCTGGACCTGCTGGCGGGCAACAACATCGTCAACAAAGCCGGGGGCATCATCAAAGGGCGCGATGTGACGCTGACCGCCATCAATGGAGATGTAATCAACGAGCGCAGCGTGACCGGTTGGGATGACAAAGGGGCAGGGTATTCGCAGCATCGCGATTATGTGGATAGCGCTGCGCGGGTTGAGGCAGCGAATGATCTGGGCATCAGCGCCGGGCGAGACTTTGCCAGTGTCGGTGGTGGTCTGCAAAGCGGTCGCGACATGACCATTGTCGCAGGGCGCGATGCCAGCTTGGTCGCCGCCGAAGAACGCAATGCGATGGATATGGGCAAGCGCTTGCAAACCAGCAGCGCCACACAACACGGTTCCGATGTGGATGCCGGGCGCGATGTGAATGTCAAGGCGGGACGAGACATCGCAGCGATCGCCAGTCAGATCGATGCCAAGCGCGACATCAACATGAGTGCCGGTGGTGATTTGATTCTGGCTTCGGCTGCAGATGAGGAACATTCCTCCCGCAAAAGCAAAAAGGAGAAACGTCAGGAAGATCATGTCAGTCAGGTTTCGACCGCGCTGAGTGCGGGTGGGGATGTATCGCTGAGTGCGGGTAAGGATCTGGCGATGATTGCCAGTCGGATCACTGCGGGGGACGAGGCATACCTGGTTGCTGGCGGTAAATTGGCGCTGCTGTCGGCAGAAGACAGCGATTATTCGCTGTATGACATGAAGAAGAAGGGGAGTTGGGGCACCAAGAAAACCCAGCGTGACGAAGTGACTAAAGTCACCAACATCGGCAGTGAAATAAAAACCGGTGGCGACCTTACGATTCAGAGCCAGGGTGATCAGAAGTACCAGGCAGCCAAGTTGGAAAGTGGCAATGATCTGACCATTGCCAGTGGCGGTAGCGTGACGTTTGAGGGTGTTAAAGATCTTCATCAGGAAAGCCACGAGAAGTCCAATAACAATGCTTTTTGGATGTCATCCAAAGGCAAAGGCAATACCGACGAAACCGTGCGTCAAACGCAAATGGCTGCCGCAGGCGCTATTGCGATCAAAGCGGTGGATGGTTTGAAAATTGATGTAACGCAGGTCAATCAGCAAACCGTTAGTCAGTCCATTGATGCAATGGTCAAAGCTGACCCGCAATTGGCGTGGATAAAGGAAGCAGAAAAGCGTGGCGATGTGGATTGGCACCAAGTTAAGGAAATCCACGACAGCTTCAAATACAGCAACTCCGGACTTGGTCCGGCGTCGCAGATCATTATCGCGATCGTGATGGCTGCGGTCGTTGGGCCCATGGCTGCGGCTGCGGCGGGTGGTGGTGTCACGGGGGCGGCGGTGGGGGCTGTTGCTTCAAGTGCTGCGACTAATGCAAGCGTCAGCGTTGTCAATAATCGTGGCAATCTGGGGGCAGTATTCAAGGACGTCACCTCATCGGATGCGATGAAGGGCTACGTGATATCGGGCGTGACGGCAGGCCTGACGAAAGGGCTTTTCGATGGTTGGACAGGCACGCAGACCAATCTAAACACAGGGGCCGTTATCTCTTCGCCAGCCCTCAACACCTGGACCGGCGTTGGACAGTTTGCGGCGAACCAAGCCTTGCAGAACGGTACGTCGACTCTGCTGAGCAAAGCGCTCGGACAAGGTGGTGATTTTGGTGATGCACTCAAAGGCGCATTGTTCAATACATTGGCTGCAGCAAGTTTTAATGCCATTGGCGACTACACCCATGGGGTACTGACGGAAGGCTACCCTCCTAAAATTGTGGTTCATGCAATGGTGGGTGGCTTGCTCTCGAAGGCCACAGGTGGGGACTTCAGAACGGGGGCTTTGGCAGCCGGGATCAACGAAGCTCTAGTCGTTCATCTGGACTCTTTGGTTAAAGGCGATAAGACCTTGTTGTCCATGAGCTCACAGATTGTGGGAGTGCTGGCAGCGGCTTCGCAGAAGGATGCTGATGCGAAGTCGATCGAGAAGGGTGGCTGGGTAGCTAAAAATGCTACGCAGTATAACTACCTGGGCGATCATCAAAAGGCTCAGAGAGAGAAAGAGCTGGCAGAAAGCAGTGACTCATTGGATCGGCTCAGGATCAATACGAAGTGGGAATTGATCGATGCTGGGCAGGACGCCAGCTTTGCGGGTGGGGCAGTGGTTGGGGTGCCGGAAGGGCTACTTGATACGGTCAAGGGCATCTTGGAAGCCGCCAGCAGCCCGATGGAGACGTTTCGGGCATTGAAATCCGTGGTTCAAAGCGGGGATGTGCTGGGTAACGTCTCGGACGCCATGAAGCAGTCCTATATCCAACGCATTGACAATCTAGAAGCGGAGTATGAGAGAGCCGGGGCGAGTGGATCGTTTAACGCAGGGCGTGAAACCGGGAAGCTGATAAGCGAAGTGGCGGCGCTTGCGACGGGAGTGGGGGGAGCGCTAAAAGGCGGGGCCTTGCTCGTCGAAAAGGTCGCTGCTAAGGTCGTTAAGGTGGAGTTGAAGGTTGCAAAAGGACCAGTGCAGGTTATCCCTGATGCAATCAGCCCACCGAAGCTCAGCCCGGTTGAAGATCTGTTTGGGCAGACATTTGAAAGTATCCCGCTGTCGCACCTTCCCAATTGGAAGACCGGTTCGCTTGTAAATGATGGGGTGTTGGGCGAGCAACTGGCCCTTCAAACCCTCAATGGAAAAACCGGCCTCAATTTCAAGCCATTGCAGAACGGTAGCAACCACGGCTGTGATGGCTGCGCGGTGGCGATCAATGGCGATACGATTACCGTGGTAGTGATGGATGCGAAGTCTTCGGTGAATGGCGTGAGTAAGGCCGGTACACCGCACGGAGATCCGGCGACGAGGTTGAGAGGGTGGTTGGGTAATAGCTCAATTGCCGATTCGGACCCAGCATTACGTGATGCTTTGCGAGCAGCGCTGCGTTCTGAAAACGTCAAAGTCCAAGGCGTGACCGTCAAAGTCGGTGTTCCTGCCCCCGGAAAAACAGGTGTAGCAGAATTTAAGGTGGAACCATGGTCCAAGAAATAATTCAGTGCGAGCGCTCGGGCGTAAACCCGAAATGGCCTTCTTACAAAAGTGTGCTGGGGCGCATAGCCAAGGGGCCACATGTCTCGGATGAATATGAGATAGCCGGTATTCGCGAGTACGTTACTCGCGAGGATGCTTCGCCGAAGCTTTCAATGATGGTTCCAAACAGAAACAATGCAACAGATGCTCGTGCAGAATGGATGTCGGTGACAAGGGCTCACAAAGTACTTGCCACTGCAACGGGAAACCCGCGATGGCTTTCCGAATTGACACACTGGATGCGTTACTACCAAGTAGGCATTTGGCAGTTGTTTTTTTGGGCGGAGCAGTTTGACGTTTTGGCTAAAGCCGTAGGTAATGACAGACGCCAACAAAACTACAGCATCCAAACCGCTGCCAACATGATGGCAGCCATGGCGATTCTGGGCTGGAAGGAAGCTGTCATCCACCAAGGCTATTTGACCCATGCGGCGCTCAACCGTGGTCATCAACTGGTCATCGAGTATGAAGAGGAGCATCGCCGCGCCCAAGCCTTTATGCTGCGTGTGTTTGCCGATTGGGTGGGCGATGTCTCGCATCAATGGCCTGCTTATGCTTACGACGAACCCATCTACGAAGCCTTGTTGGCCAAGTGGCGCACTCCCAGCCCCGACGACCTGATGCCCTGCCTGTTGGCCGCGTGTGACCGCCACACTTGGCAAACCGGCAAAGAGAGCCAGAAGAATTCCTACGACTTCAATCAGGATTGGCACTTGGAGCGCGTGCCCGTGGAAATTCTCTATATCTTGCGCCTGCGCCAGTGGGAAGGTTTAGCCAATCCGCAGAAGATTGATCATCCGCTGCTGGCCGCGCCCTTTGATCAATTGCCGCCCGAGCAGCCAGTGCCTGAGTTGGACGAGTTGATGCAAGGTGTACTCAACCGTGCCAGAGAAGACTGGCCAAATTACGATGACGTGCTGTCTTTGCCAGCGCTGAAAGGTTGAATACGAGAAAGGGACAGATTTATTTGTTATTCATTTGCTATGGCTGAATAGAAAATAAATCTGTCCCATTTTTTTATTCCCAATTGGAAGACCGGTTCGCTTGTAAATGATGGGGTGTTGGGCGAGCAACTGGCCCTTCAAACCCTCAATGGAAAAACCGGCCTCAATTTCAAGCCATTGCAGAACGGTAGCAACCACGGCTGTGATGGCTGCGCGGTGGCGATCAATGGCGATACGATTACCGTGGTAGTGATGGATGCGAAGTCTTCGGTGAATGGCGTGAGTAAGGCCGGTACGCCGCATGGGGACCCGAGGACGCGGTTGGAGGGGTGGCTGGGTAATAAATCAATTGCCGACTCTGATCCTGCCTTGCGTGATGCTTTGCAAGCGGCGTTGGATTCAGGAAAAGCCAAGGTTCAAGGTGTAACAGTCAAAGTCGGTGTTCCCGCCCCCGGTAAAACAGGTGTAGCAGAATTTAAGGTGGAACCATGGACCAAGAAGTAATTCAGTGCGAGCGCTCGGGCGTAAACCCAAAATGGCCCTCCTACAAAAGTGTCCTGGTGCGCATAGCCAAGGGACCACACGTCTCAGATGAATACGAGTTGAACGGCATCCGTGAATATGTTGAGCGCGGTGATGCATTTGCGAAGCCATCAATGCCTGTACCGAATAGTGACAACGTTACGCGTAGTAGCTCTGAATGGATGGCCGTTACACGAGCCCACAAGGTATTGGCAACCGCACAAGATAATCCGCAATGGCTTCTGGAATTGGCCCATTGGCTGCGCTATTACCAAGTAGGCATTTGGCAGTTGTTCTTCTGGGCGGGCCAGTTCGACATTATTGCCAAAGCGGCAGGCAATGATCGACGGCGCCAGAACTACAGCATCCAAACCGCCACTAATATGATGGCCGCTATGGCGATGTTAGGCTGGAAGGATGCCGTCATCCATCAGGGCTATCTCACCCATGCGGCTCTCAACCGTGGGCATCAATTAGTGATTGAGTACGAGGAGCAACACCGCCGCGCCCAAGCCTTTATGCTGCGTGTGTTTGCCGATTGGGTGGGCGATGTCTCGCATCAATGGCCTGCTTATGCTTACGACGAACCCATCTACGAAGCCTTGTTGGCCAAGTGGCGCACTCCCAGCCCCGACGACCTGATGCCCTGCCTGTTGGCCGCGTGTGACCGCCACACTTGGCAAACCGGCAAAGAGAGCCAGAAGAATTCCTACGACTTCAATCAGGATTGGCACTTGGAGCGTGTGCCGGTGGAAATTCTCTATATCCTGCGCCTGCGTCAGTGGGAAGGTTTAGCCAATCCGCAGAAGATTGATCATCCGCTGCTGGCCGCGCCCTTTGATCAATTGCCGCCCGAGCAGCCAGTGCCTGAGTTGGACGAGTTGATGCAAGGTGTGCTCAACCGTGCCAGAGAAGACTGGCCAAATTACGATGACGTGCTGTCTTTGCCAGCGCTGAAAGGTTGAATACGAGAAAGGGGACAGATTTATTTGTTATTCATTTGCTAGGCTGAATGGAAAATAAATCTGTCCCCTTTTTTGATGTAATAGGACATTGTCTGAATCCTTGAGTAAGACTGACCCAAATAGAACTTGTGAAGGTTGCGCGGTAGCTGACAGAGGGCGCCTCCTTTTCCTACAGGTCATTGCTTTGCCCCGCTTTGACAAGCCACCCCAACCCGACTAACTTTCCTGGCGTGACGCATTCATGCGACCCACGCTATGCAGCTAACCTATTTTCTGCGCCACATTTCGTCGTGGCCCCAGTGCGCCTAACAGCTAGCAAGTGACTGTTAATCATTGGGTCGATTCGAGTCCAGGTCGTGGAGGCAGATAGCGACATAAAAAAGGGCCGTACAAATAAACCCTCAAACGATGCCATGCACACCTATGTTGCAATATTGCCCTTTGAAATACAGCAATGGCCGCGTCGCAACAGCTTCTTTGGATAAATCCAGCGCTTTCACTTCACCAATCACGATCAGGTGATCACCCGCGACGTGCTCGGCGTGGATTTCACAATCCAGCCAATGCAGGCTGCCGGCAATGACCGGATTACCCAGCGGCGATTCCTGCCATTCGATGCCGTGCCATTTATCCGTGCCTCGACGGGCGAACTGGTTGGAAATCCTGACCTGCTCAACTGACAGGATATTCACCGCGAATCGACCTGCCTGGCGAATCTTGGGATAGCTGGCCGAGTTGGACATGACGCTGAATGACACCAGCGGCGGGCTCATCGACACGCTATAGAATGACTGGCAAGTAAAGCCAATCGGCTCATCATCCACATGGGATGTAATCACTGTGATACCGGATGCGTAGTGCCCGAGCGCTTCGCGAAAGCACAATGGCTCGATAGCGGTATTGGAGAGTGACATAGTGAATCCTGAATAGTGGGTGCTGTATGAAAGCGCGAAGGCCCGAAGTGGCGTGGCATTTTAAAATCTGCCATGCGCTCTTTCTGGCCTTCGCCCGGCACTAGTTCGAGAGCTCTCTTCGAACGATTTCCGCGCCTGCACTCAGTGCATTCAGCTTGCCTCTGGCTACCTGGCGAGGCAGCGGGGCCATGCCACAGTTGGTGCAAGGGTAGAGCTTGTCGGCGTCTACAAATTGAAGCGCTTTGCGTAGGGTGTTGGCGACTTCTTCGGGCGTTTCAATGGCGTGGTTGGCCACATCAATGGCCCCTACCATGACTTTTTTGCCGCGAATGAGTTCGATCAAATCCATGGGGACATGCGAGTTGTGACATTCCAACGAGATGATATCGATGCTGGATTTTTGCAGCTTTGGAAAGGCTTCTTCGTACTGTCGCCACTCTGAACCCAGCGTCTTCTTCCAATCGGTATTGGCCTTGATGCCATAGCCATAGCAAATATGCACCGCCGTTTCACATTTGAGGCCTTCAATGGCCCTTTCCAGGGTGGCAACGCCCCAATCATTCACCTCGTCAAAGAAGACGTTAAAGGCCGGCTCGTCAAACTGGATAATGTCGACACCCGCCGCCTCCAGTTCCCTGGCTTCCTGATTGAGAATCTTGGCAAATTCCCACGCCAGCTTTTCGCGACTTTTATAGTGGTTGTCATACAGCGTGTCGATCATCGTCATGGGCCCTGGCAGCGCCCACTTTATCGGCTGCCTGGTTTGTTGGCGCAAGAACTTGGCGTCCTCAACAAACACAGGCTTTTGGCGAGACACTGCGCCCACGACCGTGGGGACGCTTGCATCATAGCGATCACGAATCCGGACGGTTTCACGTTTCTCAAAGTCAACGCCGTCCAGGTGTTCAATGAAGGTCGTGACGAAGTGTTGGCGTGTTTGTTCGCCATCGCTGACGATGTCAATGCCGGCGTTTTGTTGTTCTTGCAACGACAAACGCAAAGCATCGTGTTTGCCTTCAACCAGTGCCTCGTCTTGCAGTTTCCAGGGTGACCAAAGCGTTTCAGGTTGGGCAAGCCAAACGGGTTTAGGCAGGCTGCCAGCAGTTGAAGTGGGTAGTAATTTTTTCACGATGGGTGACCTTGTATTCTGATAAGTCAAAGCGCGCAATGAGCGGACCACTGCTCAAGAACAGCGTGGTAGGGTTTGATGAAGTTCTCTTCGACAAACTTTCCTTGCTCGATAGCCAGCCGGCTACGTTCTTCGCGGTCATAAACAATCAGGGTTAATGAATAGTCCTGATGCTTCAAACTGGGTTGGTAGGATTGTCCGGCTGCCGAATTGGCGTTGTAGATTTCAGGCCGGTAAATCTTTTGGAACGTGTCCATGGTGCTAATGGTACTGATCAGCTCAAGAGGTGTGTAATCACTGAGCAAATCGCCGGAAAAATAAAATGCCAATGGCGCAACGCTGTTGGATGGCATGAAGTAGCGAACCTTCAACCCCATCTTCTTGAAATATTCATCCGTTAACGAGTATTCATCCTGCTGGTATTCAATGCCCAAGACAGGATGTTGGTTCTCGGTCCGGTGGTAGGTTTTGGTGTTTGAAACGCTCAGGCAGATAACCGGCAGTTTATTGAAGTTTTCCTTGTAGGCGTCTGAGTTGACGAAGCATTTGAATAGCTTTCCGTGCAGCTCGCCAAAGTTCTCCGGCGTGCTGAATTGTGGCTGATCTTTGTTGTGCCCCAACAACACCACACTAAAGTCATAATCACGCACGTAAGAGGAGAAGTTATTGCCTACAATGCCTTCAATACGCTCGTTGGTCGTGTGATCAATAATGTTCGATTTCAATATTTCAATCAGGGGGATGGCGTTGGTACTGCTGTCCGCATCGATAGCCATCTCAACGGAAATGATTTCAAGTTCGACGGTGTAACGATCACCTTTGGGGTTGTCCCAATGCGCCAGGGTATTAAAGCGGTTGTCAATCATCCTCAACGTATTGCGCAGGTTCTCTTGACGACTTTTGCCTCTCGCCAAATTGGCGAAGTTGGTCGTGATGCGCGTGTTTTCGGACGGTTGATAGTTTTCGTCGAAACGAATTCGCTTAATGCTGAACGTGAATGCTTTGCTCATTACCCTGGCACCCTGATGTCTGAGATAAACCTGAAAGAACGTCTCATCTGGTTTTCACTCAGAGGTCTTTACAGTGTCTTTAATTAACAAACATTCTAGGCTGGGCGATTGCTTGAGTGAAAATGAATTGATTTCACTGAATCGTTAGCCCTTCTCATGACGGGTCAGCGGACAAAGAAAAGCCTGCAGCGATGCAGGCTTTAACCAGATCTATGCCGAGTTCGCCACCCTGGCCGACGGCCCGACGCGCCAGTTGCCGTTCAAGCGGGGCATCGTCGGTGGCGTGGGCCCGCAGCTACCGCATTTCCTCAGGCCCCCGTGCACCGGATAAAATTTTTTTGTGGGTGCCGCTTGAAAATTTATCGCCTGAACCTATTTAGGTTTTACGCGATGCCGAATCCGGGTCGCGTACCAAATCACTTGGAGAAACCTCAGGAGATTTTGCAATGGCTACTACTCTTTCGTTGGCCCCACTGTTCCGCCATTCTGTCGGCTTTGACCGTTTCAACGACCTTTTCGAATCGGCGCTTCGCAGCGAGGCCGGTACCACCTATCCACCCCACAACGTCGAAAAGCATGGCGATGACCACTACCGAATCGTCATCGCAGCAGCAGGCCTGGTGGAAGATGACCTGGAAATCCAGGTGGAAAAGGGCGTGTTGACGGTCGCCGGCGGCAAACGTGAACACAACGAGGGCATCACCTACCTGCACCAAGGCATCGCCCAGCGCGCGTTCCGTCTGTCGTTCCGCCTGGTCGACCACATCGAGGTGCAAGGCGCGCAGCTTTCCAATGGTTTACTGAGCATCGACTTGCTCAGGGTAGTACCGGAGGAAGCCAAGCCTAAACGCATTGCGATTGGTGGCGCTGCCAAGGCTGATGTGAAATCCATTGGCGAGCAGTGAGTTGAAATGAATAAAGGCGCTCTAAGGAGCGCCTTTATTCGTAAGACCCTCGCTAACGCGCAGGCAATACGGGTTGAATCAAGAGGTGGCGCAACTGGTACAGGCGTGCTGCAATTTCTCGCGGCTGTTGTTCCAGGGAGCGATCATGAAACGCCATTTCGAAGATTTGCAGCTCGGCAGTATCGAACTCTTCTGCCTCGCCGCCGAAGCCAGCAGCTTCACCGCCGCCGCGCAGGTGGCGGGTGTCACCCCGGCTGCCGTGAGCCGCAGCATCTCGCGCCTGGAAGAGCGCCTGGGTTCACGCCTGTTTGTGCGCACCACCCGCAGCATCCGTCTCACCGACAGCGGCCGGACGTTCTTCGAGCAATGCCGCCAGGCCCTGACCCAACTGGTGGAAGCCCAGCAGGAAGTGATGGGCGCACAGGCCGTGCCGTCGGGCCTGCTGCGCATCAGCATTCCTACCACCTATGCCCATCACCGCTTGTTGCCGCTGCTGCCGAAGTTTCGTGCGCTGTACCCACAAGTCACGGTGGATATCCACATCAGTAACCGCAATATCGACTTTGTCGCCGAAGGGTATGACCTGGCCATTCGCGTGCGCGCCCAGCCGGACTCGTCGCTGATTGCCCGCCTGTTGGAAGACGGCGAATTGGTGGTAGTGGCGTCACCGTCCTACCTGAAGCGCGCCGGCATCCCACAGACGTTGGAAGATTTGCCCGCCCATGAATGCATCCAGTACGAACTGCCGAGCAGTGGCCGGCGCATCTCATGGTTATTCCAGGTGGATGGTAAACCTCAGGAATATGCGGGGGAGGCGGGGTACAGTTGCTCCGACGATGTACTTGGCGGCGTGACCCTGGCCAAGCATGGCGCGGGGTTGTTCCAGACCTACAAGTTCATTGTCGAGCAGGAGTTGGCCACTGGCAGCCTGGTGGAGGTGTTGCAACCGTTTGGCGGGCGCTCGCGGCCGTTTACCTTGTTGTATCCCCATGGGCGCTATGTGCCGCATCGGGTGCGGGCGTTTGTGGATTTCCTGATGCAGTGTCGGGACGAATGGGCGGCGCCGTAGAGGCGGCGATATCCCAGGTCAACAGCAGTTGGCTGATCGCTGCGTCGATGGTTGCATGGGGCACATTGTCCCGCGCCAGGATCGAAATGCCCTGCAGGAAGCTGTCAAACACCGTCGCCATCACGGTCGGGTTGAGCGTTTTCGGCAACTGGCCCAGGCGCATCGCCCGCTCCACACACGCCACAATCCCCGCACTGGTGCGTCGTCGCGACTGCGTCAACCCACCCGCCACCCGCGCATTCTCCGGGCTCGGTGCGCTCATCACCCCCAGCGCTACCATGCAGCCCTTGGGGTGGCCGTCTTCGCACTGCATGCGTGCCGACTGGCGCAGCGCTGTTTCAACCGCCTTGCGCGGTAACAGGCTTTCGTCCCACAGGCATTCGGTGACCTGGGCGTAGGTTGCCAGATAACGCTGCACGCATTCATCGAACAACGCCTCTTTGGAGCCGAACGCCGCATAAAAACTCGGCGCGGAAATACCGCCACCCAAGCCGGCCTTGAGCTGGGCGAGGGAGGTGGCGTCGTAGCCGTGCTGCCAGAACAGGTGCAACGCCTGGTCTACGGCGTGTTCGCGGTCGAAAGTGCGGGGGCGGCCCATCTGTGCCATGTCTGGTCTCCGGTGGATAGCGAGATAAATACTAGTCGATACATAAGTCGTTGACAACGCGCGACGCTCGCCTGCAACATCTATATCGATCAGTATCTAAGTCCCGCTAAAGGAGTTTCCCGTGACCCCCTCACTTACGTTACCGGCGTCATCCGACCGTTTGCCCATCGGTGCTTTGCTTGCCCTGGCCATGACCGGCTTCATCTGCATCGTCACCGAAACGCTACCGGCGGGCCTGTTGCCGTTGATCAGCGAGGGGCTGGCGATTTCGCCGTCGATGGCCGGGCAGATGGTCACGGCCTATGCCTTGGGCTCGGTGCTGGCGGTGATTCCCATGACCATCGCCACCCGTGGGTGGCGGCGGCGCAATGTGTTGTTGCTGACCATCGTCGGCTTTTTGCTGTTCAACTCCATCACCGCGTTGTCGTCTCACTACGGCATTACCCTGGTGGCGCGGTTCTTTGCCGGTGTGGCGGCAGGGCTGGCCTGGAGCCTGCTGGCCGGTTACGCCCGGCGCATGGTTGCGCCGCACCAACAGGGCAGGGCACTGGCACTGGCGATGGTCGGTACGCCGATTGCTTTGTCGTTGGGTGTGCCGTTGGGTACGTGGCTGGGTGGACTGGTGGGCTGGCGCACGACCTTTGGCTTGATGTCGGCGGTGAGCCTGGTGCTGATTGCGTGGGTGTTGGTGAAAGTCCCGGACTACGCGCCTCAACCCGCACATCAACGCCTGTCCTTGGGCAAGGTGTTGACCACACCGGGCGTACGGCCGGTGCTGGCGGTGGTGATCAGCTGGATGCTGGCGCACAACATGCTCTACACCTACATTGCGCCGTTCGTGCTGCCTGCCGGTTTGACCGACCGAGTTGACTTGGTGCTGTTGGCGTTCGGGGTCGCCGCGTTGGCAGGGATCTGGCTTACGGCCAAATTGGTTGAGCCGCTGCTGCGTAAAACCGTGCTGGTGAGTTTGGTGACCTTTGCGGCGATAAGCCTGGTGTTCGGCTTCCTGGGGAATGTACCTGAGGTGATCTACGTCGGCGTGGCGGTGTGGGGCCTGAGTTTCGGCGGCGCCGCGACTTTGCTGCAGACCGCCTTGGCCGATGCAGCGGGGGACGGCGCGGACGTGGCCCTGTCGCTGAATGTGGTGGCGTGGAACAGCGCGATTGCCGGCAGCGGTGTGGTCGGCGGGGTGTTGCTGGACACCTGGGGCGTGGCGTCGTTTCCGTGGGCAATGCTGGTGTTGATCGGAGTGGCGCTGGTGATCGCGTGGGCGGCGCGCGAGCATGGCTTCAAGCCCGGGCAACGGGCGGGTGCGGCAGTCGTGGCACATTAAACCCTCGGTTGGGCGCCATAAGGTGTAGGCTGGGTCTCAATTCATCGGATATTAGCCCTTCATGTCCACGCTAAGCGAAGAGAGCCGCCAGATCGTAGCTTCTCTGGCGCACCGTGTTGGTCCCACCGCTGATATTGCAGGCATCGCCGACGCGATCATTTCGATATTGCAGGACATGGACGCAGCACTCACGCCCATCATCGGGCAGCAAGGCTGTGTCGCACTGTTGCGCCGCAGCCTGCACCTCAGTGCCTCGTCCCATGCCCGCTTGGCCGGTACTTACGAGCATTTGCAGGCAACGCCCGACCGTGACGGCCTCAAGGTCGTATTGCTTGAGCAAAGTGAAGCCGATGCGCTGTTTTTCGGTGAGGTGCTGCTGACCACCTTCTACACCTTGCTCACCACGCTGATCGGACCCTCGCTGACCGCCCGTTTATTGCGCGACGTGTGGGCACCTTCTTTGAGCGACACCCCTTCGCAGGAAAATTCGCCATGAGCACCAAAGTAACTATCAACCGCCTGGCTACCGGCGTGCCAGGTCTGGACGAGGTGCTGGGCGGAGGTTTGCCGGAGTTTTCGTTCAACCTGATCGCCGGCCCGCCCGGCTGTGGCAAGACCACCCTGGCGCATCAGATGATGTTTGCCCTGGCGACACCCGAACGTCCCGCGCTGTTTTTCACGGTGCTGGGCGAGCCGCCGCTGAAGATGCTGCGTTATCAGCAGCAGTTCGACTTTTTCGACGACGAAGCGATCAACCAGTCGATCCGCTACATCAACTTGGCCGACGACACCCTGGCCGGAGACTTGGATGAAGTGCTGCGGCGCATTGTCAGCGAAGTGGAGGCGCACTCGCCGTCGCTGGTGTTTGTCGATTCCTTCCGCTCGGTGGTGATGGCCAGCCAGACCCAGCACAACCCCAATAACAACCTGCCGCAGTTCGTTCAACAACTGGGCATGTTGATGACCACCTGGCAGGCGACCACATTCCTGATTGGCGAGTATTTCACCGAGACCGACACCAACCCGATTTTCACCGTGGCCGATGGGCTGATCTGGATGCGCCAGAGCGTTGAACGCAATTCGATGGTGCGCAAGCTGGAAATCATGAAAATGCGCGGCCAACCGACTTTGCCGGGGCTGCACACCTTCCGTATCGCCAGTTCCGGCATCAAGGTTTTTGCGCCGGCCGCGCTGAACCCGGTCGATAAACCGATGACATTGCCTGTGCAACGCCTGAAAATGGGCGTGCCACGCCTTGACGAGATGCTCGGCGGCGGATTGCCACGAGGTTATTCACTGCTGGTTGCAGGGCCTTCGGGGTCGGGTAAAAGCGTTTTGGCGGCGACTTTCCTGGCCGAGGGCGCGCGCAGTGGCGAAACCGGGGTTATCGCGGTGTTTGAGCAACGCCCCAACCACTCGCAAAACGCGGTGCTGGCCGATTTGATCGCAAGCGGGAAGGTCGGTTTGGTAGACAGTCGGGCGCCTGACCTGTCGATTGACGAAATTGTTCACTTGCTCCTCAGCGAAATCACCCGCTTGAGTGCCACGCGGGTGGTCATCGATTCGCTGTCGGGCTTTGAGCTGGCCCTCGCGCCGACGTTCCGCGCGGACTTCCGTGAGTCGTTGTCACGCATGGTCACCGCGTTGACCCGCGCCGGCGTCAGCGTGTTGATGACCTCGGAACTGGAAGACCGCTACACCGATCTGCGCTTCAGTCCCTACGGCACGGCGTTCCTGACCGATGCGATCATCGTGCAGCGCTACATCGAAGTACGCAGCCGATTGTTGCGCATCATGGCCGTGGTCAAGGTGCGCGCCAGTGCTCACTGCGATGAGTTGCGCCAATACCACATCAATGACGATGGCCTGCAGATCGGCGAGATGCTGCCTGATCAGGAGGGGCTGCTGGGTGGTCGCCCGACTACCCGGCGCACAGGGAGTGACAATGTTTGAGCTGACGTATGAATAACGGCGCCGGAGAAGACGAGCGCAGGGTCGCCAATGCGGCCCACGAACTCTTCCTGCTCGGTCGCAAAACCGTTAAAGCCCGCGCCGTGTTGGCTGCGCTGCAGGACCAGTTGAGCGACGCGAACAATCGTCTGGAGGACGCTCAGCACGTCGAACAACTGATCGAAGCCAATCAGCAGTTGGTGCTGGCAATACTCCTTGCGCAATCCGATGCGACTGCGGCGCCTCAGGCCGAAGAGCAGCAGCTGTTCCAGGAACTGCGCGAAGCGAATGCGCAGTTGGTAATCGCCGCGCTCAGCGCTCAGGACCTTCAGGGCACCGCCGAACGTGCGCTGGGCCAGCAGAAAAGTATCCTGGCGATGGTGGCCCATGAACTGCGCAACCCGCTGACACCCATCAGCATGATCGCCGAGCGCATGGTCAGGTTGCCCAGCGACCAACTGCCGCGCATGCGTGAGTTGATCGAAGGCCAGGTTCAGCATATATCCCAGCTGGTCGACGACCTGCTGGATGTGTCGCGCGCCAGCACCGGCAAGCTGCGCATCCACTGCCGTGAGGTGGACATGCTGCGCATCCTCAATGCTGCTGTCGATACCTGTAGTCCAGTGATGATCGCGCGTAACCAGCAATTTGATGTGGCGCTTCCCGACGCTAGCCTGCTGATGAACGGCGACCCGGTGAGGCTTGCGCAGATACTGCACAACTTGCTGGGTAACGCAGCCAAGTACACCCAAGCGGGTGGCAAAATCTCGATGGTTGTCACCGTCGAGGCCGAGCAGCTGAGGATCAGCATTTGTGACAACGGCATCGGTGTGACCGCCAAGGCTTTGCCGTTCATTTTTGATCCTTACGTGCAAGACGCACACGCTATCGGTTTCAACAGTGCTGGCCTGGGTATTGGCTTGACCGTCGTGCGCGAACTGGTGGAAGCCCACGGCGGCACGGTGACGGGCGTGAGTGAGGGCCACGGCAAGGGCAGCGAGTTTGTGGTGATGCTGCCGCTATTGGCATAACGGGGCGAGCGCGCGGCACCAAATTGGCTTATGAGGGTCCATAAGCTCCGCCCGATCGCCTGAGGTCGTGCGTCTGTCGGCTCAGCGCCTCGGAGCCTGTCGTCCGTTTCACCCTCACCATAAGATCTAACGCATGTACCTACGCAACATTGCAGTCGGGCTGTCGGCCCTTGTTTTGCTTTGCGCCGCTGTCGACGCTCGCAGCCTGGCCAATCCCTATTCCCCCGCGCAGCAACGCAGTTCGTTTGAAGGTTGCGCGCAACTTTTCCCCGCCACCACGCCGATCAAAACCGCCACCGTCCCGGCATCGATGAAGCCTCTGGCGCTGTGCTCCGACACCTTTGCGGTGCTGTACTCGCAAACCAGCAAGACGCCGCTGGTGGTGGTCGAACGTCTGAACGCCGCGCAGTTGAAAGACGCCAAAGGCGAGGAACGCACCAACCAGTTCTACCCCGACCCACGCATTCCCAAGGCGGGGCGCGCGGAGTTGAGTGACTACCGCAGCCAGCATCCGGCGGTGGACCGCGGCCACCAGGCTCCGGCCGCTGATGCGCCTGACGCCCACGCCATGGCCCAGTCGTTCGCGCTGTCGAACATGGTGCCGCAAGACCCGACCAACAACCGCAAGATCTGGAGCAAGGTCGAGGCCGACGTGCGCAAGTTCGCCAAGCGTGCTGGCGGCGATGTGTATGTGTTCACCGGCCCGTTGTTCGATGCTGGCTACGGCACCATCGGGGACAACAAGGTCTGGGTGCCGACGCGCCTGTTCAAGCTGGTGTACGACGCCTCCAGCAAACGTGCCTGGGCGTATGTGCTGCCCAATGCCGAGACGCGCATTCAAAAACCGATGGATTACGAGACGTTTGTGAAGAGCACCGGGCTCAGGTTGTTGGGGGATCTTCCGGTGTCGGGGTCGGTGGGGCGGACCTGACCAAGCCTCTTTTTCCAATGGCATATAGATTTTTTGTGGTGAGCGGGCTTGTCCCGCGCTGGGCTGCGAAGCGGCCCTAAATTCTGGCGACTCGGTTTAACTGACGATGCTCGGTGTTTTTAATGGGGCCGCTTCGCAGCCCAGCGCGGGGCAAGCCCGCTCACCACAATGTCTTGGGTTGGGGTTTATACTCGCGCCCATTCAAACCTACCGAGATACCCCATGAGCACCTCCGTTCCTCTCGCTCCCGCGCGCAAGCCCGTTGCGCCGTTGGTGGCCTTTATCCTCCTGGTGCTGGGCGCCTTGTTCCTGCAAAACAGCGTCGGCTCGCACCAGGTGCTGTTACTGGTGGTTGGCGCGGCACTGGGCTTGACCCTCTACCACGCCGCCTTTGGGTTTACCTCGGCCTGGCGCGTGTTCATCAATGATCGCCGTGGCGCCGGTTTGCGTGCGCAGATGGTGATGCTGGCGATCGCGGTGCTGTTGTTCTTCCCGGCGTTGGGGGCGGGCAGTTTGTTCGGGCAGCCGGTGGTCGGGCTGGTGGCGCCGGCCGGGGTGTCGGTGGTGTTTGGGGCGTTCATCTTTGGCATCGGCATGCAGTTGGGCGGCGGGTGTGCGTCGGGCACGCTGTTCACTGTGGGCGGCGGCAATGCGCGCATGCTGGTGACGTTGTTCTTCTTTATCTGTGGTTCGCTGATCGCCACGCACCACGTGGACTGGTGGTTTGCGCTGCCGGCCTTCCCGGCGGTGTCCATCGTCAAGAGCTTCGGCGTGGTGCCGGCGATGGGCCTGAGCCTGGCGGTGTTCGCGATCATTGCGCGGGTGACCGTGCGCCTGGAAAAGCGCCGTCATGGTCAATTGGAGGAGGGCGTGAAAAGCGATCACCAAGGCCTGCGCCGCTTCCTGCGCGGACCGTGGCCATTGGTGTGGGGCGCCATCGGCCTGGCTTTCCTCAACTACGCCACCCTCGCATTGGCGGGGCGGCCTTGGGGCATTACCTCAGCGTTTGCGCTGTGGGGCGCCAAGGTCGCCAGTGGCTTGGGTGTGGACGTAGCCAGCTGGGCGTTCTGGCAGATGCCGGGCAACGCCAAGGCCCTGGCTGCACCGGTGTGGGAAGACATCACCAGCGTGATGGATATCGGCATCGTCCTCGGCGCGTTGTTGGCCGCCGGCCTGGCCGGGCGTTTCGCCCCCAGCCTGAAGATTCCGGCGCGCTCACTGGTGGCTGCGGTGATCGGCGGCCTGCTGCTCGGCTACGGTTCGCGCCTGGCGTACGGCTGTAACATCGGCGCGTACTTCAGCGGCATCGCCTCGGGCAGCCTGCATGGCTGGGTATGGCTGGTGGCGGCGTTCATTGGCAACAGCGTGGGTGTGCGTCTGCGACCGTTTTTCTTTGCGGGTGAGCGGCCGCAGGTGGCATTGAGCGGTTGCTGAATCAGCTTTCCGGGGCACTGTCTGGCGCCTGAGCCGCTTCAGCCGCCAGCTTTTCGCGGTCCGCCTTGCTGATGTATTTATCCTTTTTCTTCGGCGCCAATTTCGCGTTGGCCTTCCTGGCTTTTTCCTTGAAGAGCTGCTGGAGTTTTTTCTGGCGGTTCATGTGGTTCTACCCGGGTTATTCAGGCTCGGGATGATACCAGCTTCGCTCACTGGGTCGCTTTTTAGCGCCGATCTGTGCATTGAATCGCCTGTCCTTTCGCCAATAATCGGGTGCTCCACCGCACAACGGAAGACACCAGATGAGCCTCCACACCCGCACTAAACGCCTGACCGTCCCACAATTGGTTGCCATGAAAGGGCAGCAGAAAATCGTCTCTCTGACGGCTTACTCCAGTGCCATCGCCAAGCTGATCGATCCGTTGGTCGATTTCATCCTGATCGGCGATTCCACGGCCATGGTCGGTTATGGCCGGCCTTCGACCTTGAGCATGCAGCTTGAAGAAATCATCGGCCACACCCGCGCCGTGGTCGACAGCACGCGCCTGGCGTGTGTCATTGCCGACATGCCGTTTGGCAGTTATCAGGAATCCAACGAGCAGGCCTTTCGCAATTGCGCCCAGGTGCTGGCGCGCACGGGCTGCGATGCCGTGAAGCTGGAGGCCAACCAGGCCTTGGCCGGCACTGTCGAATTCCTGGTGGCGCGGGGTATTCCGGTGATGGCCCATATAGGACTGATGCCGCAATTCGTCAACGTGATGGGCGGCTTCAAGGCCCAGGGCCTCACCGCTGAAGCCGGCGCGCGGATTGCCGAGGACGCACGGGCCAATCTGCAGGCGGGGGCGTTCAGCCTGTTGCTCGAAGGCGTGGCTGAAGGCGTAGCCCGTCAGATCACTCTCGACTCGAAAATGCCGACTATCGGCATCGGCGCATCACCGGCCTGCGACGGCCAAGTGCTGGTCACTGAAGATGTGCTGGGCCTGGGCGGTGAACACCTGCCGCGCTTCGTCAAACAGTACGCGGATGTGGGGGCAGTGATCCGCGACGCCTGCGAGCGGTTTGCCGAAGACGTTCGCCACGGCCGCTTCCCAGAGGCACGGCACTGCTACGGGCTCTGACGAACCGCGCGCGACAACTGCTCCACGGCCTGGGCGATATCCTTGCTCCAATCGAGGGTGAAGCTCAGGCGCAGGTGCTGTTTCCAGCTGCCTTGCTGGCTGAACAGTTCACCGGGGGCGATGACGATGCGCTCGGCCAGCAAGCGTTCGAGCACCTGGCGCATGTCGACCGGGTGCGTCGCCGCAAGCCAGAAGCACGCGCCGCCTTGCGCAGTCATGACCTCAAAGGCGCCCTGGGCGTATTCGTCCAGCAGGTTTTTCATGCGGATCATGCACTCGTGCAGCAAGGCCCGCAGCTTGTGCAGGTGCGCGTCGATGCGTTTGGAGGTGTAGAGCTTGGCGATCGCTTTCTGACGGATCGGTGAGAGGCGAAACGCCCGCTCCAGGAACAAACGCTGCAAATGCGGCCCACATCCCCGGCACAGCACATAACCATAGGGGGCTTCCGAGCCGATCACCTTGTCGAAGGTCGAGAACACCAGCAGCTTCTGTGGGTCGGCAAAGTCGCGATAGCGCGCCGGTTGGGGCGCGAAATACAAGTCGCCGTACGTATCGTTTTCGAACAACCAGATAGCCCGCTCCGCCAGCCACCGGCAGACCTGCTGCTTATCCTCGGCGGGCATGCGGCTGCCGTGGGGAATGTTCACAGTGGATGACAGCACTGCCAGGCGGACGGGCGTATGTTCGAGCAGTTCATTCAAGGCCAGCAGGTCGAAACGACCGTCGTCGTCCAGGTTCAGTTCGATCACCCGGATGTTCGCCGCCTGCAACTGGCGCAGGATCGCCCACGAACACGGCGACTCTACTAGCGCCACGCTGCCTGCCAGGTCCAGGGCGTTGAGCGCCAGCTCCAACACACTGTGCAGGTCCGCACCGATATACACCTGATCGGCCTGCCAGTAGTTGCCCGTGGAACAGGTGTAGCGTTCAGCCAATGCCGCGCGCAACTCGGGCTCGCCGAAGGGCAGGTACTGCGGTGTCAGGGCGCGCGGGTAGTGGCGGGCCAGTTCGCGCTCGATCATCAGCAGCGGGTTTTCCAGCGACAGCAGGATGGCCGGGACGTCGGCGCTCAGGGCCAGCATGCCCGGTTGGCGGGAGTTGGCGAAGACCTGGTCGAGCAGGTTGGATGAGCGTTCAGTCGATAAAGGCGCGGGTATCAACCGCGTGAAATAACCGAGCTTGGGCCGGGCGTAGATCCGTCCCTCATCCTCCAGCAACGAATAGGCGTATTTGGTGGTCGACACCGACACGCCGAGGCGCTGCGCCAATTGGCGCAGGGACGGTAGTTTTTGCTCGCTTTGCACGGGGCCGGCCTCGATCAACTCGACGAGGTAGCGGTACACCGCTTGATAGGCGAAGGCGGTGTCCTTGGGGTTAGCCATGCGTACTCAAGAGCCGACGGCCGTGTGCGCGTCAGCGCTCTGCGGCTTATGCATGACAAACGTTGCCTTTACCCGTCTGGAGACCAGCATGTAAGGCACCCATATGAACAAGGCAATCAATGTCCGTGCCAGCTCTTTTGTCGTGTTGGCGTCGAAGATGGGTTCATCTACAAACACTAATGAGCACACCCAGGCATCGAGCGGAATGAACACCGCCGAAGCAATCACCGTCGCGATATAGACCTTGGGAAATAGATAGTGCTCGGTGATGAAGAGGTAAATGAGGTACGCGTAGGTAGCGACAAACAACACATTAATCAGCGCTTCCGACACCAGAATCGGCGCCCACAACGGGTTGTACAACTCAGTCCCAGGCGTCGACAGCAGGGTAAAGGAGCCATCCGCAAAAATAGGGTAATGCACCGCAAGCAGGCTATAGGCCGTGCGGGAAATCGAGATGACCAGGCCTATCACAATGAGCACGAGCCAGCCTCGTAACCCTCTCAACTCTTGGCTTTCTTGCATGTTGCGCTCCATGGGTGATTCAGTTGATCAATGGCTGAACGATTGCTGCAAAAACGCAGTCATCAGTCCTACCACCTGTTGTTGGATCTCTGCCCTTGGCCGAGCCCCTTCTCCATCCCGGCAAATCATGCCATCGCCCGGCGAACTTTCTTCAATCAGCTCCATGCCGCCCGGCTTGCAGATCGACATGAACGTGAAGTGAGTGGCGTCGCCGATCTCCACGTACTGGGTCGAGGCTTTGGGCAGGCGCTTGATCAGCGCGGCGGACTCCAGGTTAGGGTCCATATCTTCCGTGGGCACGCCACCCGCGATCACCAGCGCCGGTACGGAAAGTGCGGCCAGACTGGCGTCGGTGAAGCCGGGCGCGAGGCCCAGGTCCAGGGACACAATGGCGGTGACGCGTTTGTCGCTCAAGTCAGCGGCCAACTGTGCTTTGCCTTCGGGTGTGCCGGCGGGGTTCATTTCGTGGTAACCCATGCAGCCGCCGAGCTTCGGGTGTGCGGCGCAGGCTTGGGTGAACAGATCGGGATCGAAACGCGCGCTGGCAATCTCAAGCACGGTCCAACCGCCGAGGGAGTGGCCGACGGCGGCAATCCGGTTTTTCGCCACTGCGCCAAATTGCTTGGGCTGGGCCAGGACTGCGTCGATAGCGCGACTCAGGTCGGCCGGGCGTTTCCATAATTGAGCGGCGGCCTGCGGGCTGCGATCTTTGGTGGTGGTGCCAGGGTGGTTGACTGCCGCTACGATGTATCCTTTGTGCGCCAAGGCACTGGCCAACCACACCTGTTTGCCCCAATTACCGCCGTAGCCGTGGGAGAGCACGACCAAAGGATGCTCACCGGCAGCCGGTGGTGCATCTGTCACAGCGAGGGCGCCGATGAACACCCCGTTGTCGGCGATCAGCTGGGGTTTTGCGCTGGTTGCAGCAGCGGGATACCAGACCACCATTTCCAGCGGGCGGCTGGTCTGCGCGTCGGGCAGGGTGGTGGTCTTGAAGCCGACAGGGCTTTCGGCCGCGAGGGCGGACGTGGTCAGGCAAAACACAAGCAGGGCGCGCAAGGCGGTTTTCATTGTTGTTATCTTCCTTGATTTTGGTCGCGCATCATTACCTGAAACCGATCGTCTGGGTACCCCCCCTTTACCCTTGGTATTTGCCAACCCAACCCCATAACTTGCCTGTATCCATTGCGCGGAAGAACCGACCATGACCAACCCAACCGAAACCGCCATCCTCGCCGGCGGCTGCTTCTGGGGCATGCAAGACCTGTTGCGTCGCTACCCCGGCGTGCTGCACACCCGCGTCGGCTACACCGGCGGCGATGTGCCGAATGCCACCTACCGCAACCATGGCAACCATGCGGAGGCGATCGAGATCGTGTTTGACCCGGCGGTAATCAGTTATCGGCAGATTCTGGAGTTCTTCTTCCAGATCCATGACCCGAGCACGCCTAACCGGCAGGGGAATGATTTGGGGCCGAGCTATCGGTCGGCGATTTATTACCTGAGTGAGCAGCAGCGTGACATTGCCGAAGACACGGCTGCGGATGTGGATGCATCGAAGTTATGGCCAGGGCGGGTGGTGACGGAGATTGAGCCGGCGGGGCCGTTTTGGGAGGCAGAGCCGGAGCATCAGGATTACCTGGAGCGGATTCCCAACGGGTATACCTGCCACTTTATTCGGCCGAACTGGAAGTTGCCGAAGCGGGGTTAAGGCGACGCATCGGCAGAAAATTAAAAGGGGGGCGAATCAATCCGCCCCCTTCACCGTTAGCCAGCACAACTCTGCTTGTCGATTTCGAATCGCCCAACCTCTTTTACGTTTTTACTGCCAAAAATGTAAATGAAGGTGCCGCCCAGTGTGAGGATTGACGAGTCTTTTGGCATCTGCGCGGCGCAAACTGCCTGGGTGATGTCTGAGAGTGTTGCGTCCAGGTCAAAGCTATCAGGCTGGGTGTCGTAATTGACCAACGTGTAATAGAACCTTATCGCGTGGCTGTTGGCCGCTTCCGCCCGGTCGAACCTTATGTCCTCGTTGACCATTCGATTACGAGCCGTCGTTCGCGCGGTCAGGATGATCAGGTCGCTGAGGTAGCTGGGTTTGCTGGGCTCGGGTGTCTCTTCGAAGGCCTGTTTTATCAGCACGCCGGCCAAACCTGCAAACAGCAATCCCCACGCCGAATACCAAAACACCTTCTTGGTTTTTTCTGTTGCCACGTCATCGTTTCCTTGTGTCCCAGGGCAGCACTATCGGCTGTTCCCTGGCTAAATCCATGGGGTAATAGAGCCCATGTTGACACAACACCGATGAATCGAGAAAACACCAAACCATCGTCAGGGCGTCAGGATTTGCCGTACGCCATGTACTCATTCTGCAACACGATGTGGTCCGCTACATACTTCGCGTCGTGCCACACCCCGTAGATAAACGATGACGCGCGGTTGACCAGATTCGGCAGGCCTAAAAAGTAAATCCCGCTTTGCGCCGAGATCCCGCGCTTGTGGAACGGCTCGCCTTTCTCATCGAATGCATCGACCTTCAACCAGCTGAAATCGAACGTGAAGCCAGTGGCCCAGAGGATTGTGGTCACGCCCGCTTCTGCCAGGTCCAGGCTCAACACTGGGTTCACCAAACACTCAGGATCTGGCAACAACTCCCAGGCCTGCGGTTCCGGGGGAAACGGCAACCCGTTCGCTTCGATATAGGCATCTGCATCGCGCAGCACATCAAAGTAGGCGCGATCCCCTTGAGCCACGTTCTCGGCCAAGCCGGGTTGGAAGGTCATGACACCGTCTTTCCAATCCTCGGTGACGCCCACCAAGTGAATCCCTTGGTGCGCCAGGCGGCGGAAGTCGACGGTCTTGCCGCCTTCGTAACCGCTGACCGCAAAGGCGACGTGCTTCTTCTTCGGCTGGATTTTGACTTCATCCCACAGGCCCAATGCACCCAGCCACCAGCAGTAGTCACGGCCGCGATAGGCGCGGGGAGGGCGGTAGTGTTCGCCCACCGAGAGGTACACGGTCTTGCCGGCCTTTTGCAGTTCTTCGGCGATTTGCGAGCCGGAGGCGCCAGCGCCGACGACCAGCACGGCGCCCTCGGGGAGTTGGCCGGGGTTCTTGTAGGTGCAAGAGTGCAGTTGATGCAGCGGCGCGGTGCTCGGGACGATGTTCGGGATGGAAGGGCGCTGGAACGGGCCGGTGGCGGCGACCACATTGGCGGCTTCGATCACGCCGGTCGATGTGGTCACCTTGAAGCCCGGTCGTCCCACATGACGCTCTACCTGCTGCACCTCGACGCCAGTACGCACGGGGGCCTGCAATTTGTCCACGTAGGCTTCGAAGTAGTCGGCCATACGCTCTTTGGGGGGGAAGGCTTCCGGCGAAATGCCTTCGAATGTGAGGCCGGGAAACCGGTCATGCCAGGCCGGCCCGTTAGCGACCAGGGAGTCCCAGCGCTCTGAACGCCAGCGTTCGGCGATGCGGTGGCGTTCCAGCACGATATGCGGCACGCCCATCAGCGACAGGTGTTCACTCATGGCGACGCCGGCCTGGCCTGCGCCGACGACCAGGGTGTTGATGGTTTCTACTGACATGGTCGGTTCCCGAGGATAGGTTAACTATTTGTGGTGAGCGGGCTTGCCCCGTGCTGGGGCGCGTAGCGGCCCTGATCAAGTCATGGCGTTCTTTCAGGCAAACCTCGCTGTCAGGTGTGGGGCCGCTTCGCACCCCAGCGCGGGGCAAGCCCGCTCACCACAACAGCTCGGCTGTCTCTGAAGCTTATGTTTCTAAAAGCTCGGCCACGGCCGTGAGTGCCAGTTGGTAACCCAGCGCCCCCAACCCGGCGATCACACCGGTGGCGGCCTTGGACACGTAGGAGTGGTGCCGGAAGCGTTCGCGCTTCCAGATATTGCTCATGTGCGCTTCGATGATCGGACCGTCGAAGGCCAGCAGCGCATCAAGGATCGGCACCGAGCTGTAGCTGAGCCCGGCGGCGTTGATCACGATGGCGTCGGCGTTCAGTCGTGCCTCTTGAATCCAGTCCACCAGCACGCCTTCATGGTTGCTTTGGCGAAAATCCAAGGTCAGGCCCAGGGTCGCGGCGAGGTCTTGGCAGCGGGCTTGGATGCTGGCGAAGCTTTCGCTGCCGTAGGTGCCGGCTTTGTCCAGGCCGTAGAGGTTGGCGTTGGGCCCGTTGAGGAAAAACACAGGGTGGGTCATGGCGTACTCCAGGTTATTCAGGGCTGCCAGTCATCCGGCACAACCGCAATCACGTCGATTTCCATCAACCACTCCGGCTGGCCCAAGCCCGAGATCACCAGCCCGGTCGAGATCGGGAATACGCCTTTGAGCCACTTGCCGACTTCCTGGTACACCGGCTCGCGGTAGCGCGGGTCGATCAGGTAGGTGGTGGTCTTCACGATGTGCGACAGATCAGAACCCGCCTCTTCCAGCAGTTGCTTGACGTTCTTCATCGCCTGTTCGGCCTGGGCGCGTGGATCGCCGAGACCAACCAAGTTGCCGTCGAAATCAGTGCCGATCTGGCCGCGCACATAAATGGTGTTGCCGGCGCGCACGGCTTGGCACAGGTCGTTGTCCAGCGTCTGGTTGGGGTAGGTCTGTTGGGTGTTGAACATGCGGATGCGGGTGTGGGTCGGCATAACGGCAACTCATGGGAAGCGGGATGCCGCCAGCTTCACACTGGCCCGGTTACGACGAAACCAGCATTTGTGCGGGGTAGTGCTTAGGAAAAACCGAAGCCCGTGCAACTCATCGCCTGGCGCCTGACCCGGCACGAACCCTGCAACGCTTCCGGTACAGTCATTGTTGAGGGGCAGGCGTGATGCTCAGTCGTATTACTCAGCGTCAACTGGAGTATTTCGTTGCGTCGGGAGAGGCAGGCAGCATCAGTGCTGCCGCTGAACGCATCCACGTGTCGTCGCCGTCGATCTCGGCGGCGATCACCCATATGGAGGCCGAGCTGGGCATCCAGCTGTTTATCCGCCACCACGCCCAGGGCATTTCCCTCACGGCGGTGGGGCGCCTGGTGATGCAGGAAGCCAAGCTGATCCTGGAGCAGATGACCAACCTTTACACCATCGCGTCGGAGTCCTTGAACACCGTGCGCGGGCCGTTGCGGGTCGGCTGCCTGGCGTCGCTGGCGCCGATGATCACGCCGGAATTGGTGTTTGGTTTCGGCCGTGCGTTTCCTGGCGTGCGGCTGACGCAAGCCGAAGGCAACCACGAAGAGTTGCTGGAAAAACTGCGCAGTGGCGAGCTGGATATCGCCCTGACCTACGACCTGGTGACCAGCCCGGACATCGACTTCCAGCCCCTGGCACAGCTGCCGCCCTATGTGATGGTCGGCGAGTATCACCCGCTGGCGAACTCTCCGGCAGTGAGCATGCAAGACCTTGAGGCCTACCCGGTAGTGCTGCTCGACACGCCCTGGAGCCGCGACTATTTCCTCAGCCTGTTCATCCAGGCCGGCACCACGCCGAACATCATCATGCGCTCCACCAACCTCGAAACGGTGCGTGCCATGGTCGGCAATGGGATCGGCTATTCCTTCGCGAATGCGCGGCCGAAATCGAACCTGTCCCAGGACGGCAAGCGCGTGATCCGCCTGCGCCTGGCCGGCGCCCACCGGCCGATGCGCCTGGGGTACGCCACGGCCAGCAACACTCAGCTGTCGCGCGTGGTGTCGGCGTTTGCCGAGCGCTGCCGCATGTTTGTGTCCGACCAGTACATCCCCGGCATGGCGCCGCCGAGCTTTTTTGATCCGCATGCAGTGCGGGTCTTGAGTGGGGTGAGCTGAGCTTGCACCAAATACAGGCGCCGGCTGCATTGTGGTGAGCGGGCTTGCCCCGCGCTGGAGCGCGGAGCGGCCCTAAAATCTGCTGGCGAGTGATGACTTATAAAAAGGTGGGCAGGATTGGGGCCGCTTCGCGCCCCAGCGCGGGGCAAGCCCGCTCACCACAGCATGCCCAGTCACCACAGAAAACAAGCGCCCTGGCACTGCATAGGTTCTCCCTACTCAAAGGGCCGGCTTTTACGAATTGACCCCAAGTGCCTCCCGCCACGACTCTGAACCCATCGATGTAGATCAACTTCTCAGGGCACAGCGACGATGACATTCGACTGGAATTACATGTTTGGTTTGCTGGGCGATGCCGAGTTCTGGCGCGCGACGTGGACGGTGATCAAGCTCAGTACCCTGACCTGGGTCTTGAGCATCGGCCTGGGCTTTCTGCTGGCGCTGGCCAAGCAATCCAGGCACGGCCTGCTCAGCGTGCCGGCGCGTGGTTATATCTGGCTGTTCCGCAGCCTGCCGCTGCTGGTGCTGCTGATCTTTATCTACAACCTGCCGCAAGCGTTGCCCGGCACCTCGGCGATCCTGGCCGACCCGTTCTGGTCCGGCCTGCTGGCGCTGGTGATCTGCGAGACCGCCTACGTGGCCGAGATCCATCGCGGTGGCCTGCTCTCGATCCCCAAAGGGCAGGGCGAAGCGGCGCGGGCGTTGGGCCTGAAGTTCTTCGGCACGCAATGGCGCGTAGTGATTCCCCAGGCATTGCGGGTGGCGTTGCCGTCGCTGGCCAACGAGTACATCTCTATCGTCAAGCTCACCTCGTTGGTGTCGGTGATCTCGCTGACCGAGATACTGATGGTCGGCCAGCGTCTGTATTCGCAGAACTTCCTGGTGATCGAGACCATGGCGGCGGTGGCGTTTTTCTACGTGTTTATCGTCACGGTGTTCGACTTCCTGCTTAAACGCCTGGAGCGCTTTCTCGACGTCAACCAGCGCAACGTCTCCCGTGTTCCCGATGCAGCGGTGCTGGCCCTGGCCACCCAACAGCGCATCGCCTTGGCGCGCCCGACCAGCAACGGCGAACCCGCGTTGCAAGCCGCACGGCTGCACAAGGCCTACAACGATATCGAGGTGCTGGGCTCGGTCAACCTGCAGATCCAGCCCGGCGAAGTGGTGTCGGTGATCGGCCCGTCCGGCTCTGGCAAAACCACGCTGATCCGCCTGCTCAACGGCCTTGAACAACTGGATAACGGCGAGATCAGGATCAATGGCCTGCCCTTTATTCACCTGAACAAAGTCGGCGCGCAGAAACCCCAGTACATCGAGCACGCCGAACATCGCCTGAACATCGGCATGGTGTTCCAGAGCTTCAACCTGTTCCCGCATTTGAGCGTGCTTGACAACCTGCTGATGGCGCCGAAATACCATCGGCTGGGCGCGACGTCTGAGCTCAAGCAGCAGGCCTACGCACTGCTGCACAAGGTCGGCATGCTCGACCATGCCTGGAAATACCCGCACCAGCTGTCCGGCGGCCAACAACAACGCGTGGCCATCGCCCGCGCCTTGATGATGCGCCCGCAGATCATGCTGTTTGACGAGCCCACCTCGGCCCTCGACCCGGAGAAAGTCAACGAAGTGCTGCAAGTCATCGAAGCCCTGGCCGAGGAGGGCATCACCATGGTGATTGTCACCCACGAGATGAACTTCGCCTTCAAGGTCTCCGACCGCATCGTGTTCATGGAGAAGGGCCGCGTGGTCTGCGACGACACGCCGGGCGCCTTGCGCAGCGGCCACAACCCACGCGTAGAGGCGTTCCTCAAGGACGTCTCGCTGGCGTGACCTTTCAACGTTCAGGAAAAACACAATGATCGAGCAAGCGCAAATCGAACAATTCCAGCGTGACGGTTTCTTGGTGGTCGAAGGCGTGCTGTCGCCGGAGGAAGTGGCCGCGTTGCAGCACGATTTCGACCAGTGGGTCGAAGAAAGCCGCAGCCACGCGCAGGGCTGGGGCGCCACCCTCGATGGCCGCGAGCGTTTTGATCTGGAGGGCGATCACCGCGCCGATCACCCGTCGCTGCGCCGGGTCAGTTCGCCCACCGAGATTTCAGCGGCCTATGAGCGTGTGGCGTTGCACTCACGCATGGCGGCGATTTCCGCGCAGTTGATCGGCGCCCACGGCACGCGCTTTCACCACAGCAAGATCAACTCGAAACTGCCCCATACGGCGACCCAGGTGAAGTGGCACCAGGACTTCCTGTTCACGCCCCACAGCAACGACGATATCGTCACCGCCTTGCTGATGGTCAGCGAAGTGACCCCGGAAAACGGCCCGCTGAACGTGATCCCCGGCAGCCACAAAGGCCCGCTGTGGTCACACTGGCAGCACCAGCGTTTTACCGGTTCGGTGGACGACGCTGTCGTCGAAGAACACTGCCAGCAAGCGGTGGCCTGCTACGGTCCCGCGGGCTCCGTGTGCTTCATGCACACCCGCCTTTTGCATGCTTCCAGCCCTAACGAGACCGAACTGCCGCGCACCCTCTTCATCAGCGTGTACGCCGCTGAAGACGCGCTGCCATTCGGCGAAAACCCTCTGCCCAGCGCACATGCCGGCCTGCTGGTGGCCGGTGAAGAAAGTGGCTTGGTGCGTTCCACGGACAACCACATGCGCTTGCCGCAAAAGCCCCGTGGCGCTTCGTTCTTCGTGCAACAGGCCGGACAAGACTCAGCCACTGCCTAGCCACATTCCTTGCTACTTACTAAAACCTTGCAGGTAATCACCATGACAGCGTTTCGTAAAAGTGTTCGTCCCCTTGCCGTGTGCCTGCTGGGCGCTGCGGTTGCGATGACTTCGTTGGCGGCTTCGGCGTTCCAGCAGGACGGCAAGATCATCGCCGGTTCCGACGTAACGTTCTTCCCGTATGAGTACATGGATAACAACAAGCCCGCAGGCTTTGACATCGAGTTCATGGACGGCCTGGGCAAGGTCATGGGCCGCAAGGTCGAGACCCTCGACACGCGTTTCCCCAACCTGATCACCGGCTTGCAAGCCGGGCGTTTCGATGTGACCAATTCGTCGATGTACATCACGGCGGAGCGGGTCAAGGTCATCGACATGATCCCTTACCTCAAGAGCGGCGAGTCGATCCTCACCCTCAAGGACAGCAGCTTCCAGCCCAAGACCCCGGAAGAGTTCTGCGGCCACAAGATCGGCTCGATGGGCGCCACGTCGTGGTTGGCACAGATGAACAAGCTGTCGGCCGAGTACTGCGTGGCCAAGGGCCTGAAGCCGATCCAGATCAGCGAATACAGCACCGACCCGCAAACCACCCAGGCCCTGCTGGCCCACGCGGTTGAAGCGCAGATCACCGACGCTGCCGTGGCCCGTGGCGTGATCGACAAGCTTGGCAGCCGCGTGGTGATCTCGTCCGACACCCTGATCTACCCGGTGCTCAATGGCTTCGGCGTGAAGAAGGGCAATGACACGGTGAAGAAGGCCTTGCTCGACGGCCTGGAAAAATACCGCGCTACGCCTGAGTACGCCGCGTTGCTCAAGAAGTACAACTTCGAAGCGCCGACCGATGCCGACATCGCGGCACTGATGCCGAAGTAAACCTATCAGCGCGTGCCGCATTCGCGTGCGGCCGCGCCCTGCGGAGACCGATTCATGGCGTTATCCCACGAAGACCAGACGCGCATCGACCTGGCGGCGACCTTTCGCATCATCGCGCACCTGGGCATGCATGAAGCGGTGGCCAACCATTTCAGCGCCGCCGTATCGGCCGATGGCAAACAGTTTTTGCTCAACCCGAAGTGGAAGCACTTCTCCCGTATCCGCGCCAGTGACCTGTTGCTGCTGAACGCCGACGATTCATCCTGTGCCGATCACCCGAATGTGGACGCCACCGCCTGGTCAATCCACGGGCAAATTCATCGGCTGCTGCCGCAAACCCGCGCGGTGCTGCATTTGCACCCGGTCTACACCACCGCTGTGGCATGCCTGGCCAAGCCGCATATCCCACCGATCGACCAGAACACCGCGCGCTATTTCAACCGCGTGGCGGTGGACGAGCTGTACGGCGGCATGGCCGACACCGAGGCCGAAGGCGCGCGCCTGGCCGGGCTGCTGGATGGCAAGAGTCGGCTGCTGATGGGCAACCACGGCGTGATGGTCACGGCGGGTTCCATCGGTGAAGCGTTTGACGATATCTGGACCCTGGAGCGCGCCTGCCAGATCCTCGTCACCGCCTGGTCCACCGGGCAGCCGTTGCGGGTGTTGTCCGATGAAGTGGCGGAAAAAACCGCGCGCGGCTGGGAAGGTATTGCCGATTTCTCGCGTCAGCACTTTGAAGAAATGAAGCAGTTGATGATCGACGCAGACCCTTCCGTGCTCGACTGAGGACTCCACATGACTTTTTCCGTTGTCGCCCGCTGCGCCGAGACGGGCCAGTTGGGCATCGCCATCAGCTCATCGAGCATTGCCGTGGGCGCGCGTTGCCCGTGGCTGCGGCCCGGCGTGGGGGCGGTGGCGTCGCAGAACATCACCTTGCCGAGCCTGGGGCCCCAGGTGCTCGACTTGCTGGAGCAAGGGATGGCGCCGAGTGAGGCGCTTGCCGCCTTGGCTGGGCAGGATCACAGTGAGTATCGCCAGGTGACGGTGATTGATAACGCAGGCCGCACGGCGCATTTCAGCGGCGCGCAGACTCTGGGCATCCACCATGCGGTGAGTGGAGAGCAGTGTGTGGCGGCGGGGAATATGCTCGCCCAACCTGCTGTGATCGACGCCATGGTGGCGGCTTTCGAACAGGCCTCCGGACATCTGGCCGACCGCCTGCTGGCGGCGATGCACGCCGGTGTGGCAGGCGGTGGTGAAGCGGGGCCGGTGCATTCGGCGGCACTGGTGGTGGTGGATGACCTCTTGTGGCCCATCGTCAACCTGCGCGTGGACTGGGCGGATGAAGACCCCATCGGCGCCCTCGACCAGCTCTGGCAGGCTTATCGCGGGCAGTTGCAGGCCTACATCGACCGCGCCATCAACCCACAGGTCGCACCCGGCTACGCCGTACCGGGAGACGACCGATGAACAGCCGCGACCTGCTGGCGCAACTGGTGCGTTTTGACACCACCAGCCGCGAATCCAACCTGGCCTTGATCGACTTTGTGCGCACGTATTTGCAGGACCAGGGCGTAGCCTGCGAGCTGGTGTACAACGAACACAAGAGCAAGGCCAATCTGCTCGCCACTATCGGCCCGGCAGAAGTGCCCGGCATTGTGTTGTCCGGGCATACCGACGTGGTGCCGGTGGATGGGCAGCGCTGGAGCGTGGCGCCGTTTGACCTCACCGAGAAAGACGGCAAGTTGTACGGTCGTGGCACGGCAGACATGAAGGGGTATATCGCCTGTGTGCTGGCGTGTGTGCCGGCCCTGGCGAAGGCTTCGCTGCGTATGCCGGTGCACATTGCGCTGTCGTATGACGAAGAAGTCGGTTGCCTGGGTGTGCGTTCGCTGATCGAGCGATTCCATGGGCAACCGGTCAAACCGCTGCTGTGCGTGATCGGCGAACCCACCGAACTCAAGCCGGTACTCGGCCACAAGGGCAAACTGGCGATGCGTTGCCACGTGCACGGTGCGGCGTGCCATTCGGCCTATGCGCCGACGGGCGTGAATGCCATTGAATACGCCGCGCGCTTGATCAGCGAACTGGTGCGGCTCGGCGAAGCGCTCAAGGCGCCGCAGCATCTGGATCAGCGTTTCGATCCGGCATTTTCCACGGTGCAGACCGGCCTTATCAACGGCGGCAAGGCCCTGAATATCGTCCCGCAGGATTGCAGTTTCGACTTCGAAGTGCGCTCCTTGCCGACTCAGGATCCCTGGCAGGTTGCCCGGCAATTACAGGTATACGCCGAGCAGACCCTGCTGCCGGCGATGCGGGCGGTGAGTGGGCAATCGGCGATCAGTCTCAGCGAGTTGTCCAGCTATCCAGGTTTGGCCACGTCGCTGGAAAGTCAGGCCGCCGAGTGGGTGGCGCAGTTCTGCGGCTCAAGGGAATTCGGCACCGTGGCTTTTGGCACTGAAGGTGGGCTGTTCGACCAAGCCGGCATTCCCACGGTGGTGTGCGGGCCGGGCAGCATGGAGCAGGGGCACAAGCCGGACGAGTTCATCAGCGTGGCGCAGTTGCAGGCGTGTGATCGGATGCTGGCGCGGGTGCTGGGGTTTGTGAGCCGCCCTGCAAAAACGCGTTAGCCGTTTTGGGGCTGCTTCGCAGCCCAGCGCGGGGCAAGCCCGCTCACCACAGCAAGCCCGCTCAACATACAGAGGCCCGCTCAGCATAGGGCCAAGTTATGGCCGTTATACCTTCGCCACGCCTACTCGCCACTGCGCAGGCGGCAAAATCCCATTCACCAGGTAATTCCCCACAATCCGCGATTTGTACACGCGCGGGTTGTGGTTCGCCAGGGTTCGCGCGTTTCGCCACAGCCGGTCCAGCGCCTTGTTACTGGCGGTGGCACTGGCGCCCAGTGCATCGAACAGCGCCGTGGTGGCCGCCAGTGTCGCATCCACCACCGGGTTCACTGCCAGGCACACTTCCAATTCAGCCAGCGCAATCTGCGGATCGTCATCGTGCAATGGCTGGTCATGGGCGATCACATACCGTGCGGTGTGCTCCAGCCGTTGCGCCGCTTGCTGGGCGATGGCTTGCGCGGCGTAGGCTTGGCTGGCGACTTCACCGATCACCTGCAGCAGTTGTACGTCCTGGCCGGCGGTGTCGGCATTGCCGGTGGTGAAGGTGCGCGCGCGTTGGCTGAGTTCCTCGGCACCGCTGAGGGCGGCGCGGCGGGCGATGCCGGCGAGGGTGCTGAGGTGGTAGAGCTGGAAGAACGACTGGCCGTGGCCAAAGCGCTGTTGGGTGGGGCGTACATCGTCATCCACCACGGGCGCATTGTCGAAGATGCAGGTGCCGCTGGCGGTGAGGCGTTGGCCGAAGCCATTCCAGTCATCGACGATCTGCACGCCGGGGGCCTTGAGGTCGACGACTACGCTGTAGATCGTGCCGTCTTCGCCCGTCGCGATGGTGTTGATCAAGTCGCTGTAGAGCGCGCCGGTGGTGTAGAACTTTCTGCCGCTGATGCGCAAGGCGCCGGCTTCGTCACGGTGCAGGCGGGTTTCGAAATCGCCACGGGCCTGGTTGCCGACTTCAGTGCTGCCGGGAGAGAGCAGGGCACCCTGGCCGAGCCTGTCCAGCCACTTGGCGCGCCAATCCAAGTCCTTGGCGCTGAGCACGTCTTCGCAAAAACCGAAGTGCCCGCGCAGGGCCTGGGTGATGTTGGAGTCGGCGGCGGACAGTTCTGTGAGCAGCGCCAGCAACTCGACCAACGTTGCATCCTGGCCGCCATAACTCGCTGGCAGGCGCCAGCGCGGCAGGCCCAAGGCGTTCAGTTGCTGGATCACGGTGGCGAGGCTGCCGCGTGTCTGATCCGCCACCGCCGCCTGCGCGAGAATCTGTGCAAAGAGCGGGCGAAACGGTGCGGCCAGTTGTTCGTAACGGGCAGTGGGCGGTACGCCCCAGATGTTCAAAGCGGGAATCGACATGCAATGGACCTTGCAGAAAATGGTTCAGGTGCTGGGGTCCAGTGGTCTGGTGAGCTCACCCTAACTCAGGCGCGGCGAAGTTTTTAATACGAAAAGCAGCTAGCGACCTGTACGACGGTTCTATCGATAGTGCCCAACAGTATTAAACCCCGCGCTTTTATTGCGTTAGCTTCTACGACCAGCGACCAGACTGCACGCCCACGGATGGTTGAACCAACCCTCCAACCCTGTGGGATTTTCCATGATCAACCGTCGAACACTGCTGTCTTTGCTGGGCCTGGCCTCTCTTGCTTTGTATGGGCCATCGGCCGGCGCCGCCGAACCGCTGACCCTTACCGTGGGTGACCAGTTCTTCTCCAACCGCATCGTGCTGGAGCTGTCGGGCGAGCTGAAAGACTTGCCTTATAAAATCGACTTCAAGCGCTTCAACACCGGCTCGCCGGTGGCCTCGGCCGTGGCCAGCGGCGCGCTGGACGTAGGTATCGTCGGCGACACCCCGGTGATCAGCCTGGCCGCCAATGGCGCACCGGTCAAAGTCGTCGCCAGCACCCAGACCAGCCTCGACGGCGTGGGCATCGTCGCGCGCAAGGGCATTCAGTCGGTGGCCGACCTCAAGGGCAAGACCGTCGCCATCTGGAACGGCTCATGGAGCCAACAACTGGCCTATAAAGCGCTGGATGAAGCCGGGGTGCCGCGCAGCAGCGTCCACTTCAAATACCTGCTGCCGGCTGAGGCCAGCCTGGCGCTGACCCAGGGCGACATCGACGCCTTCGGCACCTGGGAACCCTACGTGTCGTTGCAGGAAAAAGAAGGCAGCACCCTGATCCGCAACGCCAAGGGCCTGATGAGCGCACCGACCTACATCGTCGCCTACGAGCCGGCGCTGGCGCAGAAAAGCGCGATCATCAAGGACTTTATTGCCCGCCTGACCCGCGCTCGGGTGTGGAGTAACACCCACGTGGATGAATACGCCGAAGCCTGGTCGAAGGCCAACCAGTCGGCGCCGGACATCGCCAAAGTGTGGTTCAAGCGCGATGCGATCAAGGTGCTGCCGATCTCGCCGACGATTATCAGCGAGGCCCAGGCCACGGCGGATTTTCTGGTGGATGCGCAGATGTTGAAGCAGCGGTATGACGTGGCGCCGTTGTTTGATCGGGTGCTTTAAATCCTTGATTGTAGGAGCGAGCTTGCTCGCCAAGAGTGCCAACGATAACGCGGGCATTCAGGAGGACTGCGGCGGTCTCGAGTATTTGGCGAGCAAACCCGCCCCTACAAACATCTGAATCAGCGCACCAGGCACGGCTGCTTGTTGTTGAAGCGCCACCCCGGAATCAAAAACTGCATCGCCACGCTGTCATCCCGCGCGCCGAGGCCCATGCCTTTGTACACCTCATGGGCCTTGGCGACCGCGTCCATGTCGATCTCCACCCCCAGGCCAGGCTTGCTCGGCACTTTTACATAACCCTCTTCGATTTTCAGCGGCGCCTTGGTCAGGTGCTGGCCGTCCTGCCAGATCCAGTGGGTGTCGATGGCGGTGATGTCGCCCGGTGCTGCTGCGGCGACCTGGGTAAACATCGCCAGGGAAATGTCGAAGTGGTTGTTGGAGTGCGAGCCCCAGGTCAGGCCCCATTCATGGCACATCTGCGCAACGCGTACCGAGCCCTGCATCGTCCAGAAGTGTGGGTCGGCGAGGGGGATGTCCACCGATTGCAGTTGGATTGCGTGACCCATTTCGCGCCAGTCGGTGGCGATCATGTTGGTGGCGGTTTTCAGGCCGGTGGCACGGCGGAATTCAGCCATGACTTCGCGGCCCGAGTAGCCGTTTTCGGCACCGCAGGGGTCTTCGGCGTAGGCCAGTACGTGGTGCTGGTCGCGGCACAGGCGGATGGCTTCTTTCAATGACCAGGCGCCGTTCGGGTCGAGGGTGATACGCGCATCCGGGAAGCGTTCGGCCAGGGCGGTGACGGCTTCGATTTCTTCGTCGCCGCTCAGCACGCCGCCTTTGAGCTTGAAGTCATTGAAACCATATTTGGCTTTGGCGGCTTCGGCCAGGCGCACCACGGCGTCGGCCGTCAGCGCGGTTTCGTGGCGCAGGCGGAACCACTCATCGTCGCTGTCGGCTTCGTTGCGGTAGGCCAGGTCGGTGGCACCGCGGTCGCCGACATAAAACAGATAGCCGAGCATTTTTACCGCGTCGCGTTGCTGTCCTTCACCGAGCAGGGCGGCCACCGGGACTTCGAGAAACTGACCCAGCAGGTCGAGCAGCGCGGCTTCCATGGCGGTGACGGCATGGATGGTGATGCGCAGGTCAAAGGTCTGCAAACCACGACCCGCCGCGTCGCGGGAAGCAAAAGTGCTGCGCATCTGGTTGAGGATGCGCTGGTACTGGCCGATGGGTTGGCCGATCACCAGGCTGCGGGCGTCTTCCAGGGTTTCGCGGATGCGTTCGCCGCCGGGCACTTCACCCACGCCGGTGTTGCCGGAGCTGTCCTTGAGGATGACGATATTGCGTGTGAAGTACGGGCCGTGGGCGCCGCTGAGGTTGAGCAGCATGCTGTCGTGGCCGGCGACGGGGATAACCTGGAAGTGAGTAACGACGGGCGTAGTCATGGCAAGTTCCTGAATGGTCTTAAAGAGGTTTGCTGAGGGCGGCGCGGGTGGGCACGGCGCTCGGTGACGTCAGCGCGGCAGAGGGCGCGGTCTTGGCGAAAAACACCAGGATCGCTGCGAGCACCGACGTGCCGGCCAGACCATAGAGCCCGCCCTGGATCGAACCGGTGGTCTGTTCCAGGAAGCCGAACGTGGTGGGCGCAACGAAGCCGCCCAGGTTGCCGATAGAGTTGATCAACGCGATCACGGCGGCGGCGATACGCACATCCAGGTAGCCCTGGGGAATCGGCCAGAACAGTGACGATGCCGACTTGAAACCGATAGCCGCAAAGCAGATCGCTACAAAGGCAAAGACCGGCCCGCCCGTGGTGGACATGAACATGCCCGCTGCCGCAATCAACAGCGCTGCCGCCACCCATGCCTGCTGGAACTTGAACTTGCCCGACAACGAGGCGAAGGCGTACATGGCGATGATCGAGATCAGCCAGGGGATCGAGTTGAAGAACCCGACCTGCACATCACTGAGGTCACCCATTTTCTTGATGATGCTCGGCAGCCAGAAGGTGGCGGCGTAGATCGTCAGTTGGATGCAGAAATACAGCGCGCAGAACAGCAGGATCTGGCGGTCCTTGAGCAGCTTGCCGAGGGTCGGCTTGACGCTGGTGAGGGCCTCACGGTCGCGCTGTTCCTGATCGATGGCATTGACCAGCACGTCCTGCTCTTCGCGGCTCATCCATTTTGCGTCGTGAGGTTTGGAGTCCAGCCAGAACCACACAAAGAAGCCAATCACCACCGAAGCCAAGCCTTCAATGGCGAACATCCATTGCCAGCCGTGGAAGCCAAAGCCTTCGATTTGCAACAGCACGCCTGACAGCGGGCCGGAAATCAGCGACGCAACCGCCGAGCCGCTCAAAAAGATGGCGATGGCTTTACCGCGTTCCACGCCAGGCAGCCAGCGCGTGAAGTAGTAGATCACCCCAGGAAAGAAACCGGCCTCGGCCACACCCAGCAGGAAGCGCAGGATGTAAAAGTGGGTTTCGTTCTGGATGAACGCCATCAGCGTGGCGACGATGCCCCAGGTGAACATGATGCGAGTCAGCCAGATACGCGCACCGACCTTTTGCAGCAACATGTTGGAGGGCACTTCGAAGAGGGCATAGCCGATGAAGAACAGTCCGGCGCCGAAGCCATAGGCGGCGGCGCCGATGCCCAGGTCGTGCTCCATGTGCGTGCGCACAAAGCCGATGTTGACCCGGTCGATGTAGTTGAGGATGAACATGATCACGAACAGTGGCAGCACATGGCGCTTCACTTTGCTCACGGCGCGCGCGAGGACGAGATCACTTTCGGGTACGGCAGATACATGGATTGAATTGGTCACAATTCAAAACTCCCCCTGATTATTTTTATGCGGGTTTGCGTGTCTTGTTGATAGACATCATACAAGTTGTTTTTTTCAGGTCGCAATGGGGTGGGTGATTTTTTTGTATTTATAAACAGGTTTTTTGAGCATACATTAGGTTTTAATGGGTTTTCGGGGCTGGGTGTTTGCGGAGGACGGTAACTGGATCAATGTTGGTTGTCATACAAGTTGAGATCTTCTGCCTCACACGACATTCTGTGTAGGGGCGAGCTTGCTCGCGAAAAACGTCAAAGATAACGCGGGCACCCTGGATGAACGCGGCGTGCTCAGGTTTTTCGCGAGCAAGCTCGCTCCTACAGGGTGTTAAGCTCGCACCCGCTAACTCTGTGGATTCGTCACTATGCCCATTGAACATGGACCCGCTGTCCGTAAACGCTCCACCAACCTGGCCCAGGGCGTGGTCGACGCGCTGACCCAGCGCATCCTGCTCGGCCAGTTGAAACCCGGCGAAAAGCTGCCCTCTGAATCCACCATCGTGGCTGAGCATGGCGTGAGCCGAACCGTGGTGCGCGAAGCGATTTCCAAGTTGCAGGCGTCCGGTTTGGTGGAGACACGTCACGGCATCGGCACCTTTGTGCTGGAACAGCACGCCCAGCAGGGCCTGCGCCTGCATGTGGACACGGTGGCCAGCGTGCGCAACATGCTCGAACTGCGCCTGGGCCTGGAAGTGCAAGCCGTCGCACTGGCCGCCGTGCGCCGCACCGACCAACAACTGGCCCACATGCGCCAGGCACTCGACGACTACCAGGCGTCCCTGGCCAACAACGACAGTTGCGTGGAGGAAGACAAACGCTTTCACCAACTGATCGCCGAGGCCACCGGCAATACCTTCTTCACTGAAATCATGCTGCACTTGGGCAATGCGATGATCCCGCGCACCCAGGTGAAAGGCGATGAGCGTGGCGGCGCCGACTTTGCCCAACTGGGCCAGTTGGCGAACCTGGAACATGAGGCGATCTTCAACGCGATCAAACGCCAGGACCCGGACGCCGCCCGCGCCGCCATGGTGTTGCATCTGACCAACAGCCGGGACCGTTTTTCGGGGGAGCAGGGGCGTTGAACGAACACACCCTATCCCTGCGACTGGAGCGCGTCGCCGCCAACGTACCGAAGGGCGCGCGCCTGGCCGATATCGGCTCCGATCACGGTTATTTGCCGGTAGCATTGATGCGGCGTGGCCTGATCACGATGGCAGTGGCGGGGGAGGTCGCGACCACACCCTTTCATGCGGCGCAACGTACCGTGCGCGACAACGGCCTGGAGCAACAGATCACCGTGCGTCTGGCTGATGGTTTGGCGGCCATGAAGCCCGATGACGGCATCACCGCGATCAGCGTCTGCGGCATGGGCGGCGAGACTATCCGTGACATTCTCGAAAGCGGTAAGCGGCACCTGAGCGGCCAAGAGCGATTGATCCTGCAACCCAACGGCGGTGAGCAACCGTTGCGCCAATGGCTGATGGATAACGGCTACTCGATCCTTCGAGAAGAGTTGCTGCGCGAAAACCGCTTTTACTACGAGATCATTGTCGCAGAGCGCGCCGGGCCAGTGGCTTACACCGCTGAGCAGTTGTACTTCGGGCCGCTGCAACTGCAGGCGCGCAGCCCGGTGTTCATCGCCAAATGGCAACGTATGCTGCGCCAAAAACACAAGACCCTGGCCAGCTTCGAGCACGCTCGGCAAGCGGTGCCGGAAGAGAAGCGAAAAGAGATCGTGCAGCAGGCCAAATGGATTACCGCGCTACTGGCCTGATACCCCTTCATTCAAACCTGATGACCTAGGACACCCACCATGGCCGACGCCACCGACCCCACCTTCTACGACCGCGCCGACGCGCACATCGAATTGTCGAACGAGCAACTCCAGGCTCACGAAAACCTCGGCCAGGTCAGCGCCTCGATGATGTTCGGCACCACGCGCTTCAATGCCTGGGCCAGCGCGCGCAACTTCAAGTCCGGCGCGGAAATGGCCGAGGCGCGGGAGGCGATGTTGAAGTACTTCTGCGACCAGTACCGGATGATGCTTGAGGATAATCTGGACGATCACATCAATAATTTTGACCGGTACATGTCGACCCGATAGGCCACTGTTACAGGTCTGCACAGGCCTTGAGTGCTTTTGCCCCATTTTCGCGCACGCTACGTTCGCGACTGCTCCCCGCGCCGCCTATCTCGGGCGCGCTGACAGCGGCCCGTATCTTGCTAGTGTCAAGCTAATCAATGACATGGCATTTTGCCGTTAGTCATTTCAAGGCTTCACCCCGCGGTGCACCGCGTGGGTCGTTTTTGGGGAGTGGTCGGACATGCACAGCCTTTTATCACCGGGTATCCGCCTGTTGGGGCGTTTCGGCTTTGCGCGCAAGTTCCAGATCCTGTTCTTCCTGTTCATGCTGCCCCTGGCGGGTAGCCTGTGGATGATCGGCTCGGACTATCGCGACAAATTGACCGTGATTTCCAGCGAGCAGTCCGGTGTCCGGCAACTGTTGGCCCTGGACGCGTTGGATGGCCAGTTGACGGCCCAGCGCAACCTGGCCGCACGCTGGAAGGCGGCGGACATACTGCACGCGCCCACCCCGGCGGCGAAGGCGGCGATGGACAAGGTCGACGCCAATTTCCCGGTGATCCTGCAAAGCCTGCAAACCCTGGGCGATTCACTCAAAGCACAGAACGCCAGCGCTGATATCCTCGCGCGCTTCGACGCCTTGCAGGCGACAGTCAAGGGCATGGACTCCCAATCCCTGCGCACGGTGGGCTGGTGGCCGGACGGTTATGACCGTTTCACCTCGGCGCTCACCGCCATGCAAACCCTGCGCGAGCAGATCACCCTGGATGCTGGCCTGATCCTCGACCCGTGGCTGGAAACCTACCTGCTGATGCAGATTTCCACCCAGCACACCCCTGACCTGATCGAGCGTATCGGGCGCATGGCCAGTGTCGGCCAGTCGTCTATCGCGTCGGGGCAGTTCACGTTGCAAAGCCGCTTGCAGATGCGTGACCTGCGCGGTCGGATCGGCGACGCGCGGGACCAGTTGGTCAAGGCGGCAGGCTCGCTCAAGGCCAAGCAATACGCCGGTCTCGAACCCTGGACCGCGCAGTACGACGACAGCCTGCAACGGCTGGACAACGAACTCAAGGTGCTCGACGACGGCGTCTTCGGCGGCACCATCAAGCTCGACACCGCAGGCTTCGAACGCAGTGTCGACGCGATGCTCGACAGCCTCGGCGCGCTGCGTAACCAGTCGCTGCATTCGCTGGACGCGCGCTTGGGTTACTACCGTGATCGTTCGCTGCAGAAATTCATTCCCGTCGCGGCGACATTCAGCCTGCTGGCCTTGGCCGCACTTTACCTGTTCATATGCCTGCAAGCCTCGATCCGCCGTAGCGCCAGCGGCATCACCACCCTGGCCGAGTCCCTGCGCGACGGCAACCTGTGCGTCGAGGTGGCGGTGGAAGGGCGCGACGAACTCGCGGCCATCAGCACCGCGCTCAACGTTGCGGTGGTGCAACTGCGCACCAGCCTGCTGGGGGTCAACCACGAGACGCAGCAACTCGGCTCGGCGGTGCTCACCCTCAATTCGCAATCGGGCAGCACCCTGACCGAAGTCGAAGACCAGCAACTGCAAATCAGCCAGATCGCCGCCGCCGCGACCCAGTTGGCCGCCACCTCCCTGGGCGTCGCCAAAAGCTGCGAACAAGCCTCGGACAGCGCCCAGCAGACCCGACGCATCGCCGAAGACAGCAGCCGCGACAGCCAGCGCACCACGGCCAGCATCCAGCAACTCAACCTGCGCCTGACCGACACCGCCGATGCGCTGGAGCAGGTCAGCCAGCAGGGCCAGCAGATTCAATCGGTGGTCGACACCATCCGTGGCATTGCCGAGCAGACCAACCTGCTGGCGCTCAACGCCGCCATCGAAGCCGCCCGTGCCGGTGAGCAGGGCCGTGGGTTTGCCGTGGTGGCTGATGAAGTGCGCAGCTTGTCGCAACGCACCCAGGCGTCTACGGCGCAGATTGCCGGCACGGTCGACAGCCTGCGCGCCACGGTCAGCCAGGCGGTCACGTTGATGGGCGCCGCGTGTGAACAGGCACTGACGGATGCTGAATCCGTCACCGGGCTGGGCACACGTTTGGGCGAGATTGCCGGTGCGGTGCAACACGTCACCGACACCCTGGCGCAGATCGCCACTGCTGTTGAAGAGCAAGCGGCGACGGCGGATGAAGTGAGCGGCAATATTCAGCAAGTGGACCAGGCGGCCGGGCGTTTGCTCGACGGCGCGCGGGCTGTGAACCGAGCGGCCGACACCTTGAGCAAAGGCAGCCAGGCATTGAGCGACAACACCGCGCGGTTTCGCCTGGGCTGAACAGGTTTTTGTGGTGACCACGCTTCCTGTGGTGAGCGGGCTTGCCCCGCGCTGGGCTGCGTAGCAGCCCTGAACTCTGGCGACTCGGTTTAACTGACGATGCGCGGTGTTTTGAATGGGGCCGCTTCGCAGCCCAGCGCGGGGCAAGCCCGCTCACCACAGGACGCCCGCTCACACCACAGGAAGCTTGCTCACCACAACAAGCTCCCCCACCACAGGAACCTTCGGCTTCTACAGGGCTCACTTACTAGGTCGCCCTGTTTCGTCGCCGAAAGGACTCCGCATGACTTCAGCCCCGCCAACGACCCTCCCGCACGGCCCCGTCACCCGCGAACTCAGCCTGCGCGCCGTCATCACTGGCAGTGTCCTCGGCATCCTGCTCACGCCGTCCAATGTCTACGCCGGGTTGAAAATCGGTTGGTCGTTCAACATGTCGATCATCGCGCTGTTGATCGGCTACGCCATCTTTCAAGGAGTGGCCAAGCGTTCCACCGACCACCTGCCGTGGACCTTGCATGAAAGCAACATCAACCAGACCGTCGCCTCGGCCGCCGCTTCAATCATTTCCGGCGGACTGGTAGCGCCGATCCCGGCCTATACCTTGCTGACGGGCAACCAGTTGGACGCTATCCCCATGATTGCCTGGGTGTTCTCGGTGAGTTTCCTGGGCATCTGGATCGCCTGGTATCTACGGCCCTCGTTGCTGAATGACAAGGCGCTGAAATTCCCCGAGGGCATGGCCACCCTGGAAACCTTGCTGCACATCTACAACCATGGGCGCGAAGCCGCGACGCGCTTGAAGGTGCTGCTCAGCGCCGCGTTGCTCTCCGGGCTGGTCAAGTGGGTCGATACTTTTATGTGGGCCTTCCCGCGCTGGTCGCCCAGCGCTCAGTTGGAGCGCCTGACCTTCACCGCCGACCCTTCGCTGTTGCTGGTGGGCTTCGGCGGTATCATCGGCATTCGCGTGGGCCTAACCCTGCTGCTCGGCGCCTTGCTCGCGTGGGGTGGCCTGGGCCCCTGGTTGTTGGCGCAACACCTGGTGACCTTGCCTGCGGGCAGCAGCGGCCCGCAGTTCGCCGCGCTGGTGGAGTGGTTGCTGTGGCCGGGCGTGAGCTTGATGGTGTGTTCCACCTTGGCCTCGCTGGCGATTCGTTTGTGGGCCTTGTACCGATCAACGCACTCCGGCGGCGAATCGACCTGGACGGTGCCAAAACCGGGGCCGGCCGCCGGTTTTGTGCTGGCGATTGTGCTGGTGGTGAGTCTGCAGGCGCTGCTGTTCGGCATTAATCTGGGCATGGCGTTGCTCACGATCCCATTGGCGATCTGCCTCGCCGCCGTCGCCGCGCGCGTGGTGGGCGCCACCGGCATTCCGCCCATCGGCGCCATTGGGCAACTGTCCCAGCTGAGCTTTGGCATCGTCGCGCCGGGGCAGGTGCCGATCAACCTGATGAGCGCCAACACGGCCGGTGGCTCGGCCGGGCAGTGCACCGACTTGATGAATGATTTCAAGGTGGGCAAGGCCATTGGTGCCACGCCGCATAAGCAGGTGATCGCGCAGATCCTGGGGATTTTCATCGGCAGTATCGTTGGCGTATTCGCCTACCTGGCGTTGATCCCGGACCCGCAAACCATGCTGCTCACCGAAGAGTGGCCGGCCCCGGCGGTCGCTACTTGGAAAGCCGTGGCGCAAACCCTCACCCATGGGTTGGATTCACTGTCCACCAGCATTCGCTGGGCGATTGCCATCGGCGGCCTGGTTGGCGTAGTGCTCGGTGTGCTGGACAGCACCTTGCCTGCCCATCGTGCCCGCTTCCTCCCGAGTGCCGCCGCCCTGGGCCTGGCCTTTGTGCTGCCGGCCTCGGTCTCGCTGATGATGGCCCTGGGCGCGATACTGACCTGGCTGCTGAGCTGCCGCTGGCCGAGCCTCACCGAGCGCTTTGCGATTACCGCCGCCGCTGGCTTGATTGCGGGGGAGAGCATCACCGGCGTAGGTGCTTCACTGTGGTCGATGGTGCACTGAAGCGTGGCTCGGCAGTTGCCGAGCCAGCCGCCATGGCCTCAGGCGATCTTCACATTCATGGTGATCCTGGCGGTGAACACCTTCACTTCGCCCTCATCAAAAATATCCACCGGCACGATCTTGTCCCCCGCGGTGGACCAATCAATACCGCTGCCATCCGCTACGGCACGGATGTTCGTCTTGGCCTTCGCCAGGTACTCCACGGTCATGCCCTTTGGGATCCATTTGGCACCTGACGGTATCGACACGTCCGTCATCGTCCCACCTGCCAATTCCGCCGCGTTGCACAACGCAATGGCATGCACGGACGCCAAGTGGTTGGTGATTTCCTTGCGAAACGGCACATTGACCACCGCATGCCCAGGGCGCAGTTCGGCGATTTCCGGGTTGATGGTGCTGAAGTAGGGCGCCACTTTGCAGGCCATTTGGCTGAACGCTGCAGGGCCTGCACTGTTGAACATGCTGAGAAACTGGCTCATGGATTATCCTCGCAATGGGTTAACAGAATAATATTCTGTAAAAGAACGATATTCTGTAAATTCCATGGGTGTCAAGCCATGCCTTCTCTGCAGGCGGCTGTACCTTTAGACTCCGTACATTTGGCGAGCCACTCCATGCACGCACCTGACCTGATCGAGCGCACCTTCCCGGGCCGGCGCAGCGACCTCAAGCGCAGCATCCTGCGCGAGGCCCTGGCCAGCTTTAACGACGTGGGTATTGAAGCGACGAATATCGAAACCATCCGCGCGCGGTGCGAGACCAGCGTGGGCGCCATCTACCATCACTTCGGCAACAAGGAAGGCATCGTCGCCGCGCTGTTCTTTGCCGCGCTGGAAGATCAGGCCGCCTTGCGAGACCACTATCTGAAGCCGGCGCAAACCGCCCAGGCCGGTGTGGAAGCGCTGGTGCGCAGTTATGTGGAGTGGGTGGATGCGCAACCCGAATGGGCGCGCTTTATGTTCCAGAGCCGTTTCGCCGTGGCCAACGGCCCGCACAAGGACGAACTGCTCACCCGCAACAAGCAGCGCAATGCGCAATTGACCGAGTGGATGAGCGACGAAGGCCGCCGCGAGGCGTTCAGCCATATTCCGGCAGAACTGTTGCTGTCGCTGATCATCGGCTCGGCCGAAAGCTATGCCCGTGCGTGGTTATCCGGCCGGGTCAAACACAGCCCCAATCACTACGCCGCGTTGCTGGCGCAGGCGGCGTGGGCCTCGATCAGCCAAACGCCTGCACAATCGGCAGACATTTAATTGTCGGCACTCTTGGAGGCTGGCGTAGTCTGTTTCCAAGACATTCCTCTCGCCCTGCGGAGCCTTCAATGATCATCGTCCACCACCTCAACAACTCACGCTCGCAACGCATCCTGTGGCTGCTCGAAGAACTCGGCCTGCCCTACGAGATCAAGCGCTACCAACGCGACCCGAAAACCAACCTCGCTCCGCCAGAACTCAAGGCGATCAACCCGTTGGGCAAATCGCCGGTGATCGAAGACGGCGGCCTGGTGCTGATCGAGTCCGCCGCCATCATCGACTACCTGATCCGCCGCCACGGCCAGGGCCGCCTGCAACCGGACCCCGCCAGCGCCACCTACGACCACTACGTGCAGTGGCTGCATTTTGCCGAAGGCTCGGCCATGTTGCCGTTGATGCTCAACCTCTACGTCGGCCGCCTGGGCGAGGCAGGCGCGCCGTTGCATCCGCGGATCGAATCGGAAGTGGCCAACTACCTCGGTTACCTGAACGACGTGCTCGCGGGCAAAGCCTACCTGCTTGGCGATGAGCTGAGCGGCGCGGACGTCCAGATGAGCTTTATCGGCGAAATCGCCAGGGCCCAGGGCAAGTTGCAGGCCTACCCGAACCTGGCAGCGTGGGTGGAGAAATTCCAGGCGCGACCTGCGTATCGCAAGGCGGTGGAGCAGGGCGGGGAGTATGCGTTTGCCAAGTGACTAACGCTGCTGCAACGCCACCTTCAGCCCCAGGCCCATAAACAGCGTGCCGATGATTTTGCCTTCCCAGCGCCGCAGTTTGGACAGCCCCTTGATGCCTCGGCTCAAGGGGCGGATGGCGAGGGCGAGCAGGCTGGTGTACACCGCACTGAGCACCGAGAAGATCATGCCCAGCACCGCGAACTGAACCAGCGACGAGCCGGATTCCGGGTGGACGAATTGCGGCAGGAACGCCAGGAAGAAAATCGCGGTCTTCGGGTTGAGCACCTCGGCGCCCACCGCCTGGAAAAATGCCTGGCGCGGGGTGACGGCAGGCAAGGTCAGCCCCGCCTGTGTGCCGGTCTTGGCCATGAACGCGCGTACGCCCAGGTAGATCAGGTAGGCCGCGCCGGCCCACTTCACCGCGTTGAACGCCGTGGCCGAGGTCATCAGGATCGCCGACAACCCCAACGCCGCGCCCAGGGTATGCAGCAAGTCGCCGCACGCCACGCCCAGCCCGGTCGCCACGCCGACCTTGCGTCCGCCTTGCACGGTGCGGGTGATCACCAGCAACACAGAGGGGCCTGGAATCAGAAACAGGCCAATCACTACGGCGACATAGGTGATGAGGGAGGCGAGTTCAAACATGGCGGACGCTCTCGAAATAGGGCACGGCCCCCAGTTATCCTCAAGTGAATGGCGTTTACAACTGTTAACGGATTGAACGGCGCGATCGCTATAGGCTTTGGGATGTCTGCCCTGGAGCCCATCGCCATGAACCTGCGAGCCGTCACTGCCACGTTGTTTGCCTTTGTCCTGTTACTGCCGCCACCGGCCGAGGCCGCGACGCCTATCACCCATGTCGCCATCTACCGGGGCCCGGCGGGTTGTGACGACTGTTCCGAAAATGTGGCGAAGGCCCTGCATCGACTCAACCCCAACTATCACATCGATTTTGTTGGCGCGGATGAGTCGATCGACATCACGCCGCAAACCCTGGCGCGCTATGACCTCTACGTGCAACCCGGCGGCGGCCAGGACATTCCCGCAGCGCTGCGCAGCCTGGGTGATGCGCGCAGCGAGGCCATCCGCAACTACGTCGCCCACGGCGGGCGCTATTTGGGCTTGTGCATGGGCGCCTACCTGGCGGATGACAACAACCTTGGCCTGATCCCCCAGGACCTCGACGGCGAAGTCGGCCGCCCCGGTTTCGAAGTGCCCGGCATCGCCGACGCCGCGGTGCAGGTCACGTGGGCGGGCAAGCCTGACCACGTTTTCTTCCAGGATGGCCCGTACTTTCCGAAAGGGTCGTATAAAACCATCGCCACCTACCGCAACGGTGACGTCGCGGCGGCGCGGTATACCTATGAAAAGGGCGTGGTGGTGCTGAGCGGCCCGCACCCTGAGGCCAGTCGGGAGTGGTTTGAAAATGCCGAGATCCCAGTGAGCAAAATGCCCGAGGGTGATCTGTTTGGTTCATTGGTCCGCAGCTTTTGAAGCCTCTCGTCCCTAGAACCAGCCCTTTCAAGGTCTTTAGGTAGAGATGGCGATAAGTACCGTGTGGCGAGCGGGCTTGTCCCGCGTTGGGCTGCGAAGCAGCCCCAGGAGCAGCGGCCGAAGAGTGCCTGACTCACCGCATTCATCCTTCTAGGGTCGCTTCGCAACCCAACGCGGGACAAGCCCGCTCGCCACAGTTGTAGTGTTCGCCCTTAATGGGAGGGTATCAGCCAGATATCGCCGGTTTTTCAAAGACCCTGAAACGGCTGGTCCTTAGAACGATTGCCCTTCAAAACGCTTCAACGAAAACGACGACAGATCCAACTCGCTCTCGCCCTTCACGCACCACTGCGCAAACGCCTCACCCAATGCCGCCGAATGCTTGAAACCATGCCCCGAACACGGCGACACCACCAAGGTGTGCTGCAACCTCGGGTGCCGGTCGATGATGAAATGATGGTCCGGCGTCACCGTGTAGGCGCACACCGCTGACTTGACCACCTTGGCCGTCAGCCCGGCGATGCGGCCCTGCACCTGTTGCTCGTACATCTCCCGTTCCTGGGTGGGCGACACCGTGCGGTCCAGCGTCTGCGGCGTGGACACGGTGTGATACTGCGCCGTCGCCACTTTCAAACTGCCCTCGCCAGGTAACGCGGGGAAGCCGTAGTTGGTATAACCCTCGCCCGGCCCATGGGTAAAAATGAACGTAGGAGACGCGCCGACCAGCGCCGCATCCGGCTCCGTTTCGAACCAGAACAGCTGCTGACGATAGACCTTGAGCAACCGATCAAACGGCGCCCCCAGCAAACCCCCCGCCCAGTTGCCCGCGCTGACCACCAGCTTGTCGGCCTGCAAGGTGCGCTGGTCAGTGGTCACCGTGACGCCTTGTTCATCCGAACTGATGTGGGTCACGGTTTCGCCTGTGTACAACGTCGCGCCCTGTTGCTCGGCCAGGCGCAGTTGCACCTCGATGCAACGCTCGGGCCGCACAAACCCGCCGCCCGGTTCGTAATAGCCGATGGCGCTGTCGGCCACCTGGGCAAATTGGGGAAAGCGCTGGCGAATCTGCGCCGCGTCCAGCACCTCATGCTCGATACCGTAGGTTTGCGCCAGGCCGATGGTACGCAGGGTGAAGTCGGTTTCATCGCTTGGGTCGAAATCCTCACGGGAGGTGAGCACCAGCAACCCCGACTGTTCGAACAGCGACTCCCCCGACAGCGCCTCCAACTCCCGCCAGATGCGATGGGAATTACGCACGATGGGCACGTACTGCGCGCCTTCACCCACCGACAACCGCGTGATCCGCGTATCGCCATGGCTGGAGCCAAACGTGTGGGGCGGGTGATGACGGTCGATACCGGCGACCTTTACACCGGCCTTGGCCAGTTGGTACACCGTGGCGGCACCCATGGCGCCCAAGCCGATGACCAGCGATTCATAACGTTCCAATGTCGATACTCGCTAGAGGGGAGGCCACATAGTTGAGTGCAGCCACGGCTAAAACACAAGGGTCCAATCAGCCTGTGGTTGCGCGAAACGGCCGGAATGCCTTCCACAGTTCCTCGGCAAAAATCTGCGGCTGTTCAAACGCCGCAAAATGCCCGCCCTTGTCCACAGCATTCCAATAGAACAGGTTGGCCCATGCCGCTTCTGCCCACGCCCGTGGCGGCTTGAAGGTTTCGGCGGGGAAAATGCTCGCGCCCATCGGCACCTGGATATGCTCCACGCCGCCGCGCGACGACGAGAAGAAGTCCGCGCCACGAATGGTCGCGCCCACGCCTTCCCAATACAGGCGCGCGCTGGACGTGCCGGTGCCGGTGAACCAGTACAACGAGATGTCATCGAGCATCTGGTCGCGGGTGAGTGCGTCTTCGGGGCGGCCGTTGTTGTCGGTCCACTCCCAGAACTTTTCATACATCCACGTGGCCAGGGCCACCGGCGAATCGTTCAGGGCGTAACCGATGGTTTGCGGGCGGGTGTTCATCTGGTTGGCGTAGCCGGCCTTGTCGCTGACGTAACGCTCGATGTCTTCAAGGGCCTGGCGCTCTTCTTCGGTGGGGCGGGCGGGTAATTGCGCCGGCACCACCATCGGCAAATTCACGTGCGCCGCCTTTAACCCCTCGGGTGCCTGGCCGGCCAACGCGGTGGTGATGGCCGCACCCCAGTCGCCGCCCTGGGCCACCCAGTGCTTGTAACCCAACCGCTGCGTCATCAGCACCGCCCAGGCCCGGGCGATGCGCGCCGGATTCCAGCCTTGCTCGGTGGGTTTGTCGGAAAAGCCGTAGCCGGGAATCGCCGGCACCACCACATGGAACGCGTCTTCAGCCTTGCCGCCGAACGCCACCGGATCGGTGAGGCGCTCGATTACATTCAGGAACTCCAACACCGAGCCGGGCCAACCGTGGGTCAGCAAAATGGGCGTAGCGTTCGGGTGCGGCGAGAGGGCGTGAATGAAGTAAATACCCACGCCGTCGATCCGCGTACGGAACTGCGGGAAGCTGTTCAAGCGCGCTTCAAACGTGCGCCAGTCATAACCGTTGAGCCAGTAGTCCACCAGCGACTTCGCTGCATCCAACGGCACACCTTGGGACCAGTCCTCCACCAACTCCTGATCGGGCCAACGGGCCAGGCGCAAACGCAGTTGCAAATCCTCGATGGCGGCCTGGGGCACGTGCACCTCAAACGGGGTGACGGCCTCTGTGGCTGGCGGCAATACCAAGGGGCGATGGGCGGAAAAATCGAATGTCGCGGGCATTTCTGTCTCCAGGGTTCTATGGTTTGTAACGGTCGCTACAAAATAGCCTGAGCAGAAATCCCTCGTCAATGATATTGTATCGGCCGATACAGAATCGGCAGGTGACCCATGGCGAGAAAAATTGCGTTTGATTACGACCAGGCCGTCGAGAAGGCCAAGGTGTTGTTCTGGCAGCGCGGCTACGTCGCCACCGGCCTGCGCGACTTGCTCAAGGTCATGGACATCGGTGAAAGCTCCTTCTACAACTCGCTCAAGAGCAAGAAGCAGCTGTACCTGGCCTGCGTGCAGCGTTACGAAGACGATGTGGTGGCGCGGCGCCTGGAAGCCTTGGTGTCAGCGCCCACGGCGGCCGAGGGTATTCGCGCATTTTTCAGCGTGATCCTCGATGACCTGGAAGGCGCACAGATGCCATCGCCCCTGTGCATGGTGGCCGCGATGGTGACGGACGTGGTGTTGTCAGACCCGGAGTTGCGCGAGCGCGCCGAGCAGGGGTTGGAAGCGGTGCGCGGCATCATGGCCGAGCGCCTGGGCGAAGATCAGGCCCAAGGCCTGCTACCAGCCGCCCTCGACCCGCAAGTGACCGCCTCGGTGATCCTTACCTACCTGCAAGGCCTGTGGCGCATGGCGCTCGTGAAGTTCGAGCGACCTGGCTTCGAACGCCAGGTCGACACGTTTTTGCAGGGGCAGGGGCTTTAGTCAGCGCACCACGTCGAGGGTCTGGATTTCATTCACATAGTGGGTCTGGCTCGACGTCGACTCCAGCGTCAACGCGACGCCCAGGTCTTCGATAAACGCGCGATTGGACGAATAACCGTCCTGCTCGCAGGTCAACCGAATGGCATCACCCGTCAACGACGCAAACACCTGGCGCGCCGGGAAGCGCTCGCCCACCTTGCAGGTCAAGGTGGTTTCGACCGGTTTGTCGGTAGGCTTGACCGGCACATTGGCCATCTTCAGGTGCGCACTCAGGGTTTGGCCCGGCGCCCAGCTCGTCGGCAGTTTCACCTCGGCCTCTCGGGTCTGCAGCACCTGGCCTTCGCCCACGCCGTTCATTTTCGATTTCAGCTGGATCAGGTCCGCCAGCATCAGGCGGTCCACATTGAAGGCGCCGCCGTAGGCTTCATTCTTCACCAACAAACCGCCCTCGGCCTTGAACCGGATGGTGATCGGCGCGTCCTTGCCCGCGGCGTTCTTCGACAGATAGCTGTAGCTCAACGTCTTGAATTTGGGCTGCAACAGTGGCGCGTCGAGGCCCTGGAGCACGTTGGGTGGCACCGGCACATCGGCCAGATGGGTGTCGGCCACGGTGCGCGGGTAATCCACTGGCGCGATGTCCGGCCGCAACAACGCCAGCAACCCGGCATTCACGCCACCCTGCACCGAACAGCTCACGCGGGAATGCTTGCCCTCCGGCTCCACGATCAGCACCCGCTCCACATTGCGCAGCCCCGGTGCCTTGCCCGGCATGGGCTTGATCGCCTGCCAACTGTTGCCCACCTTCAACTCGCTGCGCGTGTATTGCCCCTCGCCTTTTTGCAGCGCACCGGGTTGGTCCAGCAACGCCGCGACGCGCGGGGCGACTTCATCCATCGTGCCGTCCACCGTGAAGCCCCAGAAGTAATACAGGCCCAGCGGGCCGAGATCGCTGACCTCATCGTTATAGGACAACAACTTCAACCCCGCGATGGCCGGCGCGGTCACCGGCACTGCCGAGGCCTTGGGTTCGGTGCGGTCGCGCACCGCTATCCAGGTGAAGTTCTTTTCCTGCTTGAGCGGGGCATAGGCCTGCCACGCATCACGGTGCGTGTTCAGGCGGCTGAAGAACGTCTCGTCACAACGGGTGAAGGCCTTGAGCGTGTCGACCAACGCGGCGTCGTCGGCCTGGGCAAAGGAAGGCGACAGCAGGGCTGACGCGAGCAGGGCAGCGGAAAACGGCAACTTCATGGGACAGGACTTCCTTATCGACAGGCGAGGAACAGGGCGGAGACATTATCCAGCAGTTGGATGTCAGTCTCTAGTTGGCTGAGCGCATCAGGCGCAAACGCCAGTTACTGCCGTGCTGCGCATGGCAGGCTTCTTCAGAATCCAAGTGAACGCAACGCGCCATCGGTACCGGCGGGATCTCGGCGTCGTGCAGCGCGGAGGCGGTCAACTCGCGGATACGCGCGTCCAGCCCTGTCGCCACGGCCTGCGCCTGGCTGGCGCGGGTGTCAAAGACCCAGGTGATACGCAGGCTGCCGGGGAAGTCGGCGTAATTGACCGTGTGCGTCAGCCATTCAAACCCGGGGATTTCGGCTTTGGCGGTTTCGCAGGCGTCGGTGAGCGCGGCGACAAGGCGGCGTTCGATGCGGGTGCTGTCGCGTTTTGATGAACTCACAGAGAGCTCCGTAAGAAGGCAGGTGCCGCAGATTAACAGGGCGCGCGCTACGCCTGAACCCTAAGCGCACGGATGATAAACGCATGCAGACTGTTGACCGCCTTGGACCCGCGAGAGTCTCGACTGCGCAGAATCGACACCTCCATCGGTTCAATACTCCCCAACCCTTGTTCGCTGCCCAAGACCTGCAGTGACGGCTGCACGGTGCACTGAGTGATCGCGGCAATCGCGAGCCCGCCCTCGACCGCAGCCACTTGGCCGGCGAGGCTGGAGCTGTTGTACACCACCTTGAACTGACGCCCCTGCTGGGCCAGTGAATTCACCGCATACCGCCGCGCCAGGCTGGCGCTTTCGTAGACGGCGATGGGCACCGGGTCCCGGCGCCACAGTTCGAACTGAGGCGAGCCTACCCACACCATCGGTTCCTTGAACAGGAAGGTGCCACTGTGCGGCGAGTCCCTGGACACCAGCGCCAGATCAAGATCACCGCTACGCACCCGTGGGATCAGGGCGGTGGACTGTTCACAGGTCAGTTCAATGTCCACACCGGCGTAGCGCGGCGCAAAACGCTTGAGCACCGGCGTGAGGTACTTGGCCGCATAGTCTTCCGCGACCCCAAGGCGGATGCGCCCGGTCAAGGTTTCGCCATGAAACGCCGCCTGGGTCTCGGCGTGCAGGGCGAGCATACGACGCGCATAACCCAGCAGCGTCTGGCCGTCATCGGTCAACTGCAGATGCCTCGGGCCACGGTTCAACAAGGGGCGTCCCAGCGCGGCCTCCAGTTTCTTCATTTGCATACTGACGGCAGACTGCGACCGGTTCACCTCATGGGCTGCGCCCGACAGCGAACCGGCGTCCACCACCGCCACAAAGCACTTGAGCCAATCGATCTGCAAATCACTGGAAGGCATGCGGGTTGTCTCTATTCGTTAATCGAATGGCTGTGGCGTGAATTATGCGCTTTTCATGATAGCCGTTCACTCGCAGGATGCGGGCTTGAATCCACCGTTGCCGGACCTGATCATGCCCTTCGAGACTTGGTTGCTCTACTTCTTCACCTGCTGCGGCATCGCCGTAGTCCCAGGCCCTAATGCGTTGCTGGTGCTGACCCATGGCGCGCTCCACGGCAGCCGCAAAACCCTGTTCACCATCAGCGGTGGTGTACTCGGCTTTGCCATGGTGCTGACGCTGTGCGCGTTGGGCCTGGGGGCACTGATCCAGGCTTCGGCCACCTGGTTCATGGCTTTGAAAGTGGCCGGCGGGCTTTATCTGATCTGGCTGGGTTTCGGCCTGTGGCGCTCGGCCCCCGTCAGCCTGGATACGACCGGCACGGTGAGCCAGCGACACTGGTCGCTGTTCCGCCAAGGGTGGGTATCGGCCCTGTCAAACCCCAAGGCCTTGTTGCTGTTTACCGCGTTTATTCCACCGTTCCTCGACCCACACAGAAACCTCATCGCGCAGACGGCCGCCATTGCGTTGACCTACGCGGTCGTCGAGTTTGTCGTTGAATACACCGTGGCAAGCGCCGCGCACCGCGTTCGGCCTTGGCTGGCGCGAACGGGGCGACGGTTCAACAAAGTCTGCGGCGGGTTCTTTGTGCTGTTTGGGTTGGCGTTACCCATCCACAGCTGACGGCAATGGCATGGGCTTCAGTCCTTGCGACCTTCACACACCGCTTTCAAGCCCAGCACGGTAGTGGGCGTCTGGCCGATATGCGTGGTGGTACTCACCACCATGTTCGCGCCACTGTCGCCTTCCAGGTGATACGGCTTGCCGTCGCAGACTTTCGCGGCTTTCTGGTTGATGTTTTCCAGCAGGCCTTCTCGGGAATTGAAGATGCTGCCATGGCTGGTGATCATGTATTCGCCCGGTGCGACTTCATTGGCGCCGGTGAAGGTGCAGCCGGTCAAGGCCGAGGAGATGCATCCGAGCAGCAGGATTTTTTTCACGTCCATGTTCTCAAGTAGGGGGTTGAGGGCCGGGAAGTCTACAACAATGCCAGGCTATTTTTCTGCGCTGTGAGAGCATGGCTGGGAAAAAGAGGGCGTCGTTAGAAAGGAGCATTAAATGGACAAAGCGCAACTGATCGCGCAGGCAGAAAGGGCCCCATACGGGCTGTTTCCATGGAGCCAATTTGTCGCTCACACCGAGTTCCTGTAGCAGGACACTGTGCTGGTGGTGGACGCTGCCGCGTGGCAGCGCCAATGGTTCGAGCTGGAAATCATCAATGGCTTGGCATTGGCCGAGTGGGAAGAGCAGGGCAGGCCCGAGGACTTCTCCGCGCGTTGGCGTGAGGGCTATCAGCAGGAAGCCCTTGAACGGGTGAATGAGTTGCTGGGGCTGACTGCTGAGATCGGCATGTTGCCCTCATTATCTCGCCCGCCCTGCCGATAACTTGCGCTGCGGTAATCAATAGGGAAGCCTCGCGCAGGAAGCCGGATGAAGATGTTTGACGTTAACCGTTATGCTCAAATGTATTACCAGAATATCCAGCCATCACCGGGTAACGACTATCCGCGACTCAAGGCATGGGAGTTCCTCTACGAGTACATCTGGGACGAATGCCGACCTCATTGGGCGGACCTAATCAATGATGATCAGATCGACACGACAGCGCTGCACATCGGGTTCTACCTGGCGAACTGGGGGATGTGCCGCGGCTCCTCGGGGTTGTTGCAAAACAGCAACCTTGATCTGATGAAAGCATTGGCCAAGTCTCTCTTTACGGGCAAAGGTCCGGAATTGCTTGAGCTCTCTTTGGATGATTTTGCAGCGGGCTCGCCAAACCTGGTCTACAACCAGAAGCTCTTGGACGATGTATTAGGGGCGATGGAGCAGCTGGCCAGTAACGTCTCTTGGACGGATACGCTCAAGACCAAAATCCTGATGGGCGTCTGGGGGGAGTGCCCGGCGCTGGACCGCTTTTATATTGCGGCTTGCCGAGATCTATTTCCGCGCCTTCCACACATCACTGCGGCCAGCGGAAAGGGCCTCACTGCGCTGGCAGGTGTGGTCCGAGAGTTGAAGGTTCGCACGTTGGTGTTGAAAACGACGCGGCTGAAACTGCCATATTCCACTGCTCGTGTTATGGATATGGCGCTGTTTGAGTATGGGCGTGGGTTGTAAGAAACAGCAGGGGCTTCACTTGCAACAAATCGGTAGGTTTGTTGGGGATGTTCATCGAAGAAACGCCCCTGTTGTGTGTTTAAAATGATAGAGAGAAGAAGATGGAAGAATTAGACCAGGGATTTAAAGGGTTTGACTTTAAGGCCGCGATCGAGGACTTGAAAGCACGGGCTTTGCTCGCGCGGCAAACGAGGCGAATTATTGCGATCAGTATGTTTTTCGCGATCTTTACCGCCGTAACGGTTGTGTATTTTTTTAATGTGGGTGGCATCACGTCCTACCGAAGTTTTGCAGAAAGAATTTCGAATAGCGCGCCACGTGACCCCAGTATTTTTCTGCGTACCTCCCGAGATTTATTGAATAAGGCCTACCCTGATGAATTGGTCGCCATGGGCAAAGCAATGGATGGCGAGAAGGTGAAGAAAGTAGAGCTTATGTCAGAGGAACGCCTGGCCTACCTGCATGAAGTTGATCGATTGGTTGGGCTGTATGAGCGCGCCGAAAAAGCGTCCAAAGCAAAGGAACCAGAGTCAGCAATGAGAGGTTCTGATTGGGTTTCTTCACTTTCTTCCATTGCATTTTCTATCGGCGCGATTGCGTTAGCCATCCTCATGCTTCAAGTCGCAATTTCTTTTTTACGGTACTACTCTCAATTGGCAGAGTTACACGATGCCCAGGCAGGCGCACTCATCGCCTCAAATGGTAATGCCGACAGGGCGGTGAAGTTTTTTGAGGCGTTTTCACCCACGCCGGTTTCCTTCGGCAAGACGCCTCTAACGCTCTATGAGCGAGCGTTTGATGCGCTTACATCGATTAAAGGTAGGGAGAAGTAGTCCCGGTCATAAGCGTGTCGCCTATCTTGAAGAATAACGATTGAGCGACTCGGAGTCCGCCCTCTAGGACATCGAATGCCTGCACCGCATTAGCCTTGACCTGATCGGCGAGCAAGACCTCAAAGCCCTCTCCGGCTCGCCGTTCGGCACCCTGCAGTTGCTGTGCCCCAAGGGTGCGCGTCCGGTCGTCTGAGTGCATGATATCTTCGACTATTCAAAGCTGGCTTTTCCAGTTTGACCGCTACCTCACTCACCTCACCAAAGGCAATATATGCCTGTAACTATCCGCCTTGCTGTACCGGAAGATGCACAACGCCTGCCTGCCATTGAAACCTCCGCTGCTCAAGCATTTCGCTTGATTGATGAGTTGAGTTGGCTGGCTGAATCGCCTCCGATGTCCATCGAACGTCATAGCCAACTCATTGCGCTATCGACATGTTGGGTTGCACTTGATGCCGAGAATCGGCCACAAGGATTTCTCAGCGCCGAGCGCCATGGCAGTGATCTTCATATCTATGAATTATCAGTGATGCAATCGATGCAAGGACAAGGTACAGGGCGGCGACTGGTTGAGGCCGCGAAGGATTATGCGCGCTCAATCAGACTTAGTTTTGTAACGCTTACAACATTCACAAACGTGCCATGGAATGCACCCTTTTACTCCCGCATAGGCTTTCAGGCTAAAGCCACCGCAGATCTAGATGAGAGGCTGGCGGGGATATTGAGTGAGGAATACAAGCATGGATTCGCTCCGGACAGTCGGTGTGCCATGGCATGGCCAGTGGCGTAATTACAAAACTGTCAGGCCTCCAAGCCTCTAGGAAAGGAAGGTGAGTCTGCCGGACGTTTGTTGAGGTCGGATGTGCACATTGATCTGCTGGTGATGGATGTGGGGTTGCTGGGCGGGATAGGTGCGTTGAAGCCGTTTGCGGTGGAGGTGTTGGGGGGAGGGTTCGGGAGTTGCTGGGGAGGTA